>Ga0247730_1000048_pt1 | contig 133367 bp, 119 predicted proteins | sample UWRJL073202C2_FD_180959 | JGI IMG/M metagenome (GOLD analysis project Ga0247730, IMG submission 180959) | Plant litter microbial communities from Arlington Agricultural Research Station in Wisconsin, United States - UWRJ-L073-202C-2 | ecosystem: Environmental > Terrestrial > Plant litter >...
CTTAAACCTGCGGCGACCCGCTGGGGAAGGGCCGCTCCGCGGCCGTTTATCAATGGCCTGCGGCCCGGGTCGGGCTCCGACCGGGGTTCGCTGACTCGGCATCCTGCCTCGACACCGAAGGCCGACCATCCTGGTCGGCCCCGCTTCGCGGCCTCTTCCGGTCAGAGCCCTCGCCTCCGCTAAGTCGCGCCGAGGGTGACGGCCGACGGCTCTTCTCACTACTGCGGTTTGGTGTGGGGAAAGCGGGGGTTCGCTTCGTTGAGAATGACTGCCAGCATGGGCTGGCTTCGATAGTGATCAGCACAAAGGCACCTCACCGTCGTCATGTCGGAGCCCGCCCACGCTACGTAGGAGCCCGCCTTGCGGGCGAAAGCCAGCTAGCGACAAGACTTCACCGCTCGCTTTCAGCTCTGCGCTTCTGGCTCCGATTTGCCTGGGCGCCGACTCGACGCTTCATTGCCCTGAAGAGCCGTTGGTCTGGAACGGTTCGCGAAAAGATGTCGCGCGCGGGGCGCGCTCCTACGCCGGGCTTCGGGCTCTTCGCTTTGCGCTTTGCGCTTTGCGCTGTGCGCTGTGCGCTGTGCGCTTGACGCTTTCTGCTCTCCCAACCACCACCTCACCGTCCCGGAGAGCCGTCGGCCGTCACCCTCGGCGCGACTTGGCGGAGGCGAGGGCTTCGACCGGAAGAGGCCGCGAAGCGGGGCCGACCAGGACGGTCGGCCTTCGGTGTCGAGGCAGGATGCCGAGTCAGCGAACCCCGGTCGGAGCCCGACCCGGGCCGAAGGCCATTGATAAACGGCCGCGGTAGCGGCCCTTCCCCGGCGGGTCGCCGCAGGTTGAAGCGACGAGGGTGACGGCCGACGGCTCTTGCCTTGCGCTTCGAGCTTCGAGCTTCGAGCTCGAGCCCGAGCCCGAGCCAGCAACTGGAAACGTATCGCGAAAAGATGTCGCGCGCGGGGCGCGCTCCTACGCGGGTGTGTTCGTAAGGCGGGGTTACGGCGGCTTAACAGGTGCCATGGTCAACTTTCATTCAGTTGATTTACCTGAAAGGCCCATCCATGGGTAAGCGTTTCTCCATCCTCAGATCCCTTCGGGACATCGCCTTCGACCATTCGGATGCGGAACACCCCGATCTTGCCTCCATGGGCCGGGAGATCGGGCGCGTGCTCCATACGCACAGCAGCGAGCTGGGCGAGGCGCTGGGACCCCTGCGGACGCGCCGGCGCGGTTTCGAGCGCTGGATGCTCGCCGAGCGGACGAAGCCGCCGCTCACCGTGCTCATCATGGCCTGGCCGCCGGGCTATTCCACGCCCGTGCACGACCATGGCGGGCTATGGGGCCTCGAGGCGGCGATTGCCGGCGCGCTGGAAGTGGAGTCGTTCGACAAGGACGAGCGTGACCACGAGATGCGTAGCAGCGGTCGCACGTGGCTTGGCCCGGGCGATGCCACGTGGTTCGAAGGCACGGAAACGCACGCGCACCGGTGCCGCAATTTGTCGCGGCAGGACACGGCGCTGACGCTTCACGTATATGGTGGCGATCTGTCACAGTACCTCGCTTACGAGCAGCCGGGTCCCTCGGGACACTGGATCGCTCGACCGAGGCAATCGATTATTGCGGGACGCCTGACGGCCTGAGGGTCTAACGGCCCTCCACCCCAGGCAAAGGGCGAAGGACCACACCATGTTTCATAAAGTCGCCATCATCGGCGGTGGCGCGGCAGCGGCGACGCTGGTGAGTGAACTGCTGGAGCGTCGTACGCCCCGGCCCCTGCATCTGGACTGGTTTTCCGGCACGGCCGATGCAGGTCGCGGCGTGGCTTACGGCACGTCGTCCCATCGTCACCTTCTTAACGTGCGGGCTGCCTCCATGGGCATGTTCGTCAGCAAGCCCGGCGGATTCCTCGAATACGCGCAGGCGCTGGATCCGGCCGTAAAGGGCTCGGACTTCCTCCCGCGCCGCCTGTACGGGGACTTCCTGCAGTCGCGCGTGGCCGAAGCCGTGAAGAACGCCGCGAGCTTCGGGCACCACGTCAACGTGCATCCGTTCGCCGCCGAGTCGGTGATCCCTTCGGCCGAAGGCGTCACGATCGGCCACGGCGGGGAAAGCACGCAGGTCGATGCCGCCGTGCTTGCCATCGGCTCGCTTCCGCCACGGCCGCTGGCCGGCGTGGAAGATGCCGCCATCGCCAGTGGCCGGTATGTCACCGATCCATGGGCATTCATGGCCAGCGCACCGGTCGACGAGCGCCCCCTGCGGGTGCTGGTCGTCGGACTGGGCCTGACGGCTGTCGACGTCCTGCTCGAGCTCTCGACGCGCTGGCCTAACGCCCGCTTCACCGCGCTCTCCCGGCACGGCAAGCTTCCCGAACCGCATCTCGCGGCCGCATCGGCACCGGGCGACGACGGCGCGGAACTCGTGGAGTCGATGCACGACGACCCGAACGTGCGGCTATGGCTGCGTCGGCTTCGCGAAGCCACCAGCCATGCCACCGACTGGCGCACGGTCATCGACGGCCTTCGCCCGCACACGCAGTCCCTCTGGAGCAAACTGCCCCCGAAAGAACGCGCCCGGTTCCTGCGCCATGCGCGCTGGGCCTGGGAGCGGGCTCGCCATCGCATGCCTCCTCAGGTCGCCGGCGCGGTCGCGGAACTGGAAAAGAACGGCCGCCTCGCGCGTGGTCGCGGACGCATGCGCGCCGTGCATCTTTCGCCGGAAGGCACGCTCGACGTCGTGCATTCGCTGCCCGACGGCACGAGATCGACTGACGCCTATGACATCGTGATCCAGACCGTCGGCCTCAACACCGACACGCAGCGGACGGAACACGGCCTGGTGCGCCAGCTCGTCATCGATCGCCTGGTCACGCCGGACCCGCTCGGGCTTGGCCTGCGGGCGCAACCCGACGGGCACCTGCTCGATGGCAACGGCAACCCGCGCCCGAATCTCCTGGCGCTGGGCAGCCTGCTGCGCGGGGCCGTCTGGGAATCCACGGCCATTCCCGAGATCCGCCGGCAGGCCCAGAGTGTCGCCGACATGCTTCTGGCGGAAAGCGCCGCGAAGGTCTCGGCGCCCTGACCCCGCCGCGCTGATCGTCAGGGTGGTGCGGGTCAGAAACCCTCCAGCACCACCTTGCCGATCGTCTTCCCGCTCTCCAGGCGCTCGTGCGCCTTGCGTACATTGTCGGCGTTCACCACGCCGAGGTTTTCGCGCATCGTGGTGCGTATGGCACCGGCATCGACGAGGTTCGCCACCTCATCGAGGATCCGGCCCTGTGCCGGCATGTCGTCGGTGCGGAACATCGAGCGCGTGTACATGAACTCCCAATGCAGGGAGAGGCTCTTCCGCTTGAGCAGGCGGATATCGGGCACCTCGGCCGGATCATCGATCAGACCCAGCTTGCCCTGCGGCTTGAGCAGTTCGACGAGCGTCGCGAAATGCTGTTCCGTATGCGTGAGGCTCAGCACGTAGTCCACGCCATCCGGCGCCACGGCGCGGACTTCGTCGAGCAGCGAGCCGGCGTGGTTCACGACATGATGGGCACCCATGGCCGTGACCCATGCGCGCGTGTCGTCGCGCGATGCGGTGCCGATCACCGTCAGGCCGGTCAGTACCCGCGCCAGCTGCACGGCGATCGAACCGACGCCGCCGGCCGCACCGACCACCAGCAGGCTGGCCGGGCGTCCCTGCGCGCCATGCGGAATCCCCATGCGGTCGAACATCAGTTCCCAGGCGGTCACGGTGGTAAGCGGAAGCGCTGCCGCCTCGGGCATGGACAGCGTGGAGGGCTTGCGCCCCGCCAGACGCTCGTCCACCAGATGGAACGCGCTGTCGGCACCCGGGCGCTCGAGCTCGCCGGCATACCAGACGGCGTCGCCCACCTTGAAGCGGGTGACTTCCGCACCGATCGCGACCACCGTACCTGCAGCGTCCCATCCGAGCACCTTGTCGGCGCCGCCCGGATCGGCGCGCTGGCGGATCTTCGTATCCACGGGATTGACCGAGATGGCCTCGACCTTCACCAGCAGGTCGCGCCCGTGCGCTTCCGGCGTGGGCAGTTCGACATCCACGAAGCACTGCGGATCGGTCACGGGTAGCGACGTGCGGTAGGCAACAGCTTTCATGGACGGGGATCTCCAGCAGGAAAAGTCGATGGCAGGCATCGTAGCAAGCCACCCGGTCAACGTAGCGGCATCGCGGGGGAGACGGTACGAAGACATCGTCATGCGATAGGCTCGCGCCATGATCCCTACCCTGATTGCCGTTGCCGCACTGAGCCTTCATGCCGCCGGCGTCCTCGCCGCCATGCACGCCGTCATGCATACGCGTACCGCACAGGGCGCCTTCGCCTGGGTGCTCGGGCTCGTGCTGTTGCCGTACGTCACGCTGGTGCCCTATCTGTTCCTCGGCTCCAGCCACTTCGGCGGCTACGTCGACCTGCATCGCCAGCGCCAGGCCCGCTTCTTCCTGCTGCACGACGAAGCCCATCCGGTGCGCTCCGGCTTGCTGCCGCCCACGGCACCGGTCTGCGACGATCGCTACAACGCCATCGGGCGCATGCTCAATACCGCCATGCATGGCGGCAACGCGCTGTCGCTGCACATCGATGGCGAAGCGGCCTTCACCGCCATGTTCGCCGCCATCGCGAGGGCCGAGCGCTACGTGCTGGTGCAGTTCTTCATCATCCACGACGACACGCTGGGCCGCCGGCTGCGCGATGCCCTGCTCGAACGCGCGGCGGCCGGCGTCGAGGTCTGCCTGCTCTACGACAGCATCGGCAGCCACGCCCTGCCCGACAGCTACGTGGAGACGCTGCGCGCCGGCGGCGTGACCGTTCGCCGGTTCGCCACGCGACGCTGGCGCAACCGGTTCCAGCTGAACTTCCGCAACCATCGCAAGGTACTCGTGGTCGACGGGATCCGCGGTTTCGTCGGCGGGTTGAATGCCGGTGACGAGTACCTCGGTGCGAAGCCGCCGCTGTCGCCGTGGCGCGACACCCACATGCAGCTGGAAGGCCCGGCCGTCGCCGACCTGCAACGTGTCTTCGCCGAGGACTGGTACTGGGTGACCGGCGAACGGCCCCCGTCGTCCCCGCCGCCGGAGCGGTGCGGTCGTGCGGCCAGCATGATCGTGGCGACCGGGCCCGCCGACCGCCAGGAAAGCTGCTCGCTGTTTTTCACCCAGGCGATCCACGCGGCGAAGAAGCGCGTGTGGATCACCACCCCGTACTTCGTGCCCGATCCGTCGGTATTCAGCGCCTTGCGCCTCGCCGTGTTCCGCGGCGTGGATGTGCGCATCCTCATCCCGTGCCGACCCGACCACCGGACGGTCTTCATGGCGTCGACGCTCTATGCGCACGAAGCCACCGTGTCCGGGATCCGCATGTTCCGTTACCTGCCGGGATTCATCCACCAGAAGGTCATGCTGATCGACGACGATACCGCCGTCGTCGGCAGCATGAACCTGGACAACCGCAGCTTCCGCCTGAACTTCGAGATCGCGGCACTGAACGTCGACGAGCCCTTCGCGACCGAGGTGGAGGCCATGCTGGTCGAGGATTTCAGCAACGCGGACGAGGTGAACCCGAACGATTACCGGCGGCTGTCCTACCTGAAGCGCGTGGCGCTGCACGTGGCGAGGCTGTGCGACCCGGTGCTCTGATACCGCGCATGGCGCGTGGTTCGACCCAGTGTTCTGAAACCCGCGCATGGCGCATGGTGGGAGCACGCCCTGCGCGCGACATCTTTTCGCGACCATCCACGCCATTTCGCGAGAAGATGTCGCGCGCAGGGCGCGCTCCTACCGTGGTGGTCGGCCCCGGATTGCAGCCAGGCGGTCAAGATGCCTTGTAGCCCCGGGCGGTCATGATCTTCGCCACCGCGGCCTCGGCTTCCTTCAGCACCTGGTCCAGGGACTGGTTGGTGTCGATGTCGACGATGGGGGCGCCGCCGTAGCTGAGCAGGGGCGTGACCTCGATCTTCTTCCGCAGCGCCTCGCGACGGTGGTCAGGCTTGCGGGCGCAGGCGACGTCGAGATCCACGTTGAGACGTAGGACGAGGTCGGGCTTGTAGGTCGCCATCCACTCGAACACCGACCGCTCCCAGCGACCGAGCCACAGCACGAAGGCCGAGCCCTTGGTGGTGGCCGGGAAGCCCGGGCCGTCGTAGGCACCCGGGACAGCCACCTGGGGGTAACGGTCGGTGACGATGATCTCGCCCTTCCGACGAAGCTCGAGCATGCGGTTGAAGCGGCGGCGGCGCCGAAGCGTGAAGCCGGCGATGACCAGCGCAGGCAGCAGCGACGGCTGCATGTCGGCCTGGAGGCGCTTGTTCGACTTGTCGGTTTTCTTGCGAATCACCCGATCCATCGACTTGCCGAATACGGGCAGCTTCTCGATCGCGCGACCGACGTTACCCGACTGCTTGCCGAGGTGAACCGCACTCGCCGGGCCATAACGGGCCACATAGGCGAGGATGTGTTCACTGACCGTCGATTTACCGGAGCCATCGCAGCCGATGACCGCGATCAGTGGCGCGATGGCGCCGGACTCTGCCCGCATTGCTTTGCCTGCATCTGAGAAAATAATCGGGGCAAGAATACCAGTCGGCCCTGGGAGCGCGGGTGAAAGAGTGCCATGACAGGCTCTTACCTGCGACACTATGCCGCAGTCATCCCAACAATCCGTTAACAACTTGTGGACGTCAACACAAACCATGTAATAAAATTGACGCCTTCCTGCGCAACCGGACATCTGGTGTGCCCCCCTCGACTCAGCAAGCAGCCAACCCCCACCCGGTGCGGGTCATAGCCCTGACCGGCTGTGACGGCTCGGGCAAGTCCACGCTGGCGGCAGACCTCGTGGCGAACCTGCGCGAGCAGGGTCCGGTTGAGCCCCTGTACCTGGGGCAGTCGTCGGGGCGCATCGCCGAGTGGATCGCCACGCTGCCGTTGATCGGGCCGGCCGCGAACCGCTTCCTGCTGAGCAAGTCGGATCGCGTGCACGACCGTCCGTCGACACCACCCGGCAATGTCACGGCGCTCGCCATCTACCTGCTCTCGCGCTGGCGGGCCCGCAAGTTCCGACGCATGCTGGCGCTGTGCCGCCGCGGCGTCCTGGTCGTCACTGACCGTTATCCGCAGGCCGAAAAGCCGGGCTTCCTGTTCGACGGCCCCCAGCTGGCCAAGACCACCGGTGGCAACTGGTGGGTGCGCGTCCTGCGGGCACATGAAATCAAGCTGTACGACTGGATGGCGGCAAGCGTCCCTTTGCTCGTGATACGCCTTAACGTAGACGCAGAAACGGCGCACGCCCGCAAACCTGACCACAAGCTGGCAGCCCTACGTGAAAAAATCGCTGCGTGGCCCAATCTGAAGTTCAATGGTGCACATATCCTCGATCTCGACGCCCGGGAAGAGGCAAGCACCATACTGACGAGGTCGCTGCTGGAAGTCCGTGCAGCCATCCATGCGGCGCAGGCGTGACCTGCGCTCGTCCGTACGCCTGCCCGGATAAAGACAGACCTTGAATTCGACTTCCCACATCGATGCATCCAAGCCACACGTAGCCGGACTCTTCGCAGTCGTAGGGTGCGATGGCACGGGCAAATCGACGATCACCCACGATCTGGTCAGGATCCTGGGCGAGCGCGGGCCCGTCGAGCGTCGTTACCTGGGCCTCGTGTCGGGTGAAACGGGCGACAAGATCAAGCGCCTGCCGCTGATCGGCCCACGCCTCGAGAAGCGCCTCGCCGCGAAGGCGGTGCGCGCCCAGGACATGCGTAACAAGCTCCCGGGCGTATGGGCGTCGCTGATCATGTACGGCCTGTCGGTGTGGCGCGCGGCACACCTGCGGCGCGTCTGCCGCCTGGCGGAAAGCGGCGTGCTCGTCATCACCGATCGCTTCCCGCAGGCCGAAATCGCAGGTTTCCGTTGCGACGGCCCCGGCCTCGGCCTGGGGCGCAGCTCGAACTGGCTGGTCCGGAAGCTGGCAGCACGCGAACAGGCGCTCTATGAGCGCATGTCCGAACTGCGCCCGGAGCTCGTGATCCGCCTCGATATCGACGTTGACACGGCGTTCGCACGCAAGCCCGACCATAGCCGGGAAGAACTGGGCGACAAGATCGCCACCATGGCGCGGCTACGGTACAACGGTGCCGCGACAATTAACCTCGATGCACGTGCGCCGTACGCCGAAGTGCTTGAAAAAGCGCTGCAGGCCATATCCCGCGCCGCATCGACACATGAATACGTTACGAGGGCTGCCGCATGATCAACCTTGCCAACTGTCTGGTGGCAACGCCAATTGTGGTACCATCGAGTACATTAATCCTCACTCCCTCCACCGCCTCTGGACACCCTGCGGGGTCGTTTTCGACGGCGCGGACCCCGTTCGAGAATGCATTTAAAACCATGAGCGCAGACGGAAACTTAGCCATAGAAGCCGGTCTACCCACGCCGACCAGGAATACGGTGCCCCTCCGCCGTGCTGACTTCAGCACGCTCGCAGAGGCGCTGGACTATGCGGCGGGCGGCGTGACGGGCGCGAACTTCTACGCAGGCGGCAAGCTGACGACCGCCCTTCCCTATCGCACCCTGCGTACGCAGGCCGTGGAACTGGCACAGCGTCTGGCGACCCTGGGACTCGAGCGCGGCGCAAGGCTCGCGATCGTCGCAGAGACCACGCCGGAGTTCCTGCGCTTCTTCTTTGCCTGCCAGTACATCGGCCTCGTGCCCGTGGCCCTGCCGTCGGCGGTGAACCTGGGCGGCCATGCCGTCTATGTGCGCAAGCTGCGCGGCATGCTCGAAGCCTGCGGCGCCACGGTGGCCATGGCTTCCGCGTCGTTCCTGGGCTTCCTTGGCGAGGCCGTGAAAGGCCTGGACATGGCCCTGTGGGGCGCGCCGGAGGTATTCGACGCCCTGCCGCTGAAGAATGTCGAGATGCAGGCCATCGGCCCGCAGGAAGTGGCGTACCTCCAGTTCACGTCCGGCAGCACCGGCACGCCCAAGGCCGCCATGATCACGCAGGAGGCCCTGGCGGCCAACCTGTATGGCTCCGCGAACGACGGCCTGGCCCTGCGCGACGACGATCGTTTCGTCTCGTGGCTGCCGTTCTATCACGACATGGGCCTGGTGGGCTGCCTGCTCACGATCATGGCTGCCCAGCGCTCCGTCGATTACCTCGACACCCGCGAGTTCGCCATGCGCCCGCGTCGCTGGCTCGAGCTCATGAGCAACTCCAGGGCCACCATCGCCTATAGCCCGCCCTTCGGCTACGAGATGTGCGCACGTCGCGTCCGCCCGGCGGATATCGCGTCGTACGACCTGTCGAACTGGCGTGCCGCGGGCATCGGTGCCGAGCCGATCCTGCCCGAAGTGCCGGCGCGTTTCGCCGAGCTGCTCGCACCGGCCGGCTTCGATGCGAAGGCGTTCGTGCCGTCCTACGGCATGGCGGAAGCTTCGCTCGCCATCAGCTTCTCGCCCCTGGGCGCGGGCATCGTGGTCGAGTGGATCGACCCGGTCGACCTGGGCAACCATCTGATCGCCACACCGGTCGCTGCCGGCACCGGTACGGGCTTCGTCCGCTGCGGCGGCGCGTTGCCCGGCCATGAGATGGAAGTCGTCGACAGCACCGGCAAGGTGCTGGCCGATCTCCACGTCGGCCAGATCCGCGTGCGCGGCCCCAGCGTCATGACGGGCTACTTCCAGCAGCCGGAGCTCACCGCCCAGGTGCTCGGCGCGGACGGCTGGCTCGACACGGGCGACGTCGGCTACATGATCGACGGCGAGATCGTCGTGACCGGTCGCCACAAGGACATGATCATCGTCAACGGCCGCAACATCTGGCCGCAGGACATCGAGCGCATCGTCGAGCGCCAGCCCGAGCTCCGTTCGCAGGATGCCTCGGCGTTCGGCGTTCCCGGCCCGGGTGGCGTGGAAGTCGCCGCCGTGGTCGTCCAGTGCAACACGCTGGAGCCCGAAGCACGCGACGCCCTGGTGCAGCGCATGCGTCGCGAGCTGATGGAAGAACTGGGCATCGCCTGCCTGATCGAACTCGTGCCGCGCCACACCCTGCCCCGCACCTCGTCGGGCAAGCTGTCGCGTTCGGCCACCCGCAGCGGCTACCTCGAGCGCCAGGCACAAGCACAGGCTGGCGAGCCAGACGCATCGCGATGAGCGGTGCCGCCGGCACGGTGCGCCCCGTCGTTGCACTGACGGGCGCCACCGGCTTCATCGGCACCCTGTTGCGTGAACAGCTGACGGCCGCCGGATACGGCGTCCGTGCCCTGTACCGGCCTCGTAGCGGCCGCGTTCTCCAGAATGCCCCGGGCCTGAAGTGGGTCGCCGGCGATCTCTCCGACCGCGATGCGCTTGCCGCACTCGTGACGGGGGCGGAAGCTGTCATCCATTGCGCGGGCAGCGTTCGCGGCGCCCGCCGTGCCGACTTCGACCGGGTCAATGAGACAGGCGTACTCGACACCGTCGATGCCGCCCGCAACGACGCCGGCTGCCGCCGTTTCCTGCTGGTGTCGTCCCTGGCCGCCCGCGAGCCGCAGCTGTCCGACTATGCGGGCAGCAAGCGTCGAGGCGAGCTGGCGCTGGCCGCCCACGCGGGCGACCTGTCCTGGACCATCGTGCGGCCACCTGCTGTGTACGGGCCCGGCGACAGGGAGATGCTGCCGCTGTTCCAGGGCATGGCGCGCGGCATCGCGCCCATTCCGGGCGACGGTCGTGGGCGGATTTCACTGATTTACGTAGCCGATGTCGCCTCGGCAGTGGTGTCGTGGCTGGCGGCAGACCTGCCGTCGGGCCAGACCTACGAGCTCGACGACGGCCACGCCGGCTATGACTGGGACACGCTGCTCGGCACCGCTTCCCGCGTGCTGCGCGGCGGGGCCCCGATTCGCCGGGTGCTCATTCCGCCGCCGGTGCTGCGTGTCGCCAGCGCGGTCAATATCGCCGCAGCACGCGTCTTTGGTTACGCCCCGATGCTGTCTCCGGGTAAAGTGCGCGAGATAACCCATGCCGACTGGGCGTGTGATGGCAGTGCGTTCACACGCGCTACCGGCTGGCTGCCGGCGTTCGGCTTCGAACGCGGCCTCGCCACCACGCTCGGCAAGCCCTATGACGCACTGAACGGAGTGCCCTGATGAACCGCCCGACTATCATCGCAAAACTCGTCGAGATCCTCGGTCCGCTGTCCGAAGAGCGGGTCCCCGTGATCGGTGAAGACACCCAGCTCACGGGTGACCTCGAGCTGGATTCCCTGAAGATCATGGAAATGCTGACGGATGCGGAAGACGCATTCGATATCTCGATTCCGATCAACGAAGTCTCGGACGTGAAAACCGTCGGCGACCTCGCCGACGTAATCCAGAAGATTGGTACGAACGCATGAAACAGAATCCGAGGCTCCAGGCCGTCCAGGCAGTCCGCGAAGAACTGGCGAAGATCGGCATCGATCCCTTCGGCGTGCAGATCGACCGCATCGTGTCGCCGACCGAAGGCATCATCCAGGGCCGCCCCACGATCCTCGCCGGCACCAACAACTACCTTGGCATGACGTTCGACGAGAGCTGCATCGCAGCCGCACGTTCGGCGCTGGAAACCCAGGGCACCGGCACCACGGGCTCGCGCATGGCGAACGGCAGCTATGCCTCGCATCGCGACCTCGAGCGGGATCTCGCCAGGTTCTACGGCAAGCGCGACGCGATCGTGTTCTCAACCGGCTACCAGGCCAACCTCGGCATGATCTCGGCCCTCACCGGCCCGGGCGATACCGTCATGATCGATGCCGACAGCCATGCCAGCATCTATGACGGCTGCCGCCTGAGCGGCGCGACGACGATCCGTTTCCGTCATAACGATGCCGCCGACCTGGCCAAGCGCCTGCATCGCCTGCGCGACGACGCCGCCAACGCGGTCATCGTGCTGGAAGGTGTGTACAGCATGCTCGGCGACCGCGCCCCGCTGCGGGAGTTCGTGGACGTGAAGCTCAAGTACGGCGCCACGCTCGTCGTCGACGAGGCCCACTCCATGGGCGTGCTTGGCGAGAAGGGCCGCGGCCTGGCCGAGGAACAGGGCGTGCTGGACGACATCGACTACGTGGTCGGCACGTTCAGCAAGAGCCTCGGCAATACCGGTGGCTTCTGCGTCGGCAATTCGGCCAACATGGATCTGCTGCGCTACGCCAGCCGCCCGTATGTCTTCACCGCCTCGCTGGCGCCGGCCACCATCGCGGCGACGCGACAGGCCCTGCGCGTGCTGGAAGGCGCGTCCGATCGCCGCCAGCGCCTGCAGGAAAACGCCGAACGGCTGCATGCAGGCCTCAGTGCGCGCGGCTTCCGCCTGGGTGCCGCGCCGAATGCCGTCGTCGCCGTGCTCGTGGGCGACAAGCTCGAGGCGCTGCGCTTCTGGGACCACCTGCTGAAGAACGGCGTGTACGTGAACCTCATGGTGCCGCCGGCGACGCCGGGCAACGAGTCGCTGCTTCGCTGCAGCGTCAGCGCCGCGCATACCCCGAAACAGATCGATAGCATCTGCGATGCGTTCGCGAGCTGGACGGGCTCGCATGCATGATCAAACACTGGTTCTCGGATGGCGCGTTCCGCGCCATCGTTCGCAATGCGTCCCTTCTAGGCTCCAGTAGCCTCGTCAGCGCGCTGCTCGGCCTCGTGGCCCTGGGCTGCGCCGGCCGCGGCATGACACCGGCACTGTTCGGCACCCTGGTCGTCGTCCAGGCGTACGCCAAGACGGTCACCGACATCGCGAAATTCCAGACCTGGCAGTTCGTCGTCAAGTTCGGCACCCCGGCGCTGGTCCACAAGGATTACAACCGGTTCCGCGACGTCGCCAATTTTTCGTTCGGCCTCGATCTTGCCAGTGGCATCCTCGCGCTTATCGGCGGCATGGCGCTGCTTCCCCTGCTCAGCCATGCGGTGGGTATCAAGCCCTCCGATTTCTGGTGGGCCATGGGGTACTGCACCCTGATCCCGACCATGACCGCGGCGACGCCGACCGGCATCCTGCGCTCCATCGACCGCTTCGACCTCATTGCGGTCCAGCAGGCCGCGAATCCGCTGATCAAGGCCGTGGGCAGCGTCATCGCCTATTTCTGCGGCCTCGGCTTCCCCGGCTTCATCGTCACCTGGTACGTCTCGAGCCTGGCCGGCGATGCCGTACTGTGGACGTTCGCCGCGCGCGAACTGCGCCGCCATGGCATCCACGGTGCGCTGCGCCCCGCCCTGTTCGCACCGGCGCGTCGCCTGAAGGGCGCGTGGGACTTCGTCTGGACCACGAACATCTCCCACTCGATCTGGTCGGCACGCAATGCGGGCAGCAACGTCCTGGTGGGCATCGTCCTCGGCCCGGCCGCGGCCGGCCTGTTCAAGGTGGCCATGACCTTCTTCGATGCGGCCGGCGCGCCGGCCGCGCTCATGCAGAAGAGCTTCTACCCCGAAGTCATGCGCCTGGACCCGACGACCACCCGGCCGTGGAAGCTGGGCCTTCGCTCCGGCGCCCTCGCCGGTGGCCTCGGTCTTCTCGTGGCGCTGCTCGTCATCGTCGTCGGCAAGCCGCTGATCTCCGGCGTGTTCGGGCACAAGTACCTCGAGTCGTACGATCTGCTCCAGGTGATGTCCGCCGCGCTCGTGGTCTCCATGGCGAGCTTCCCCATGGAATCCCTGCTCTACATCGCCAGCCGCCAGCGTGCGGCCCTCGTCGCCCAGGCCTCCGCCGCCGTGCTTTACGTCGGGCTTCTGGTCGGGCTGTCACACTGGGTCGGCATCATGGGTGCGGCCGTCGCCTATTTCCTGGGCGAGTGCCTGGAAGCCGGCTTCTCGCTGATCCCGACGATCGGCGCGTATCGCCAGCGCCACACGCTTTCGCATTACGCGCCCGAGGAAGCACGGTAATGGCCGGAACACGCGAACCCACGTGGCCAAGATTTCCGTCAGCGATGCTCGGGAAGCTTTTCGACGCGGTTAACGTCAATGACCGGATCGACCCCAGGGTCGCCCTGCCCGAGCCGGTCGTCGTCTCGTGCCCGGATGACATGGTGCGGCGTTGTTATGCCCTGTGCCTGCATTTCTGGGAAGAGGGCGTCGTCCGCAAGGAACTCCTGCGCCTGGTGAAGAAGCTCCTGCGTGACCAGACCCTCACCGTCGAGGAGCGTACGCGGTACAAACAGATGCGCGCACGCTACAAGCATCTGCGCTTTGCACAGCGGCTGTACAGTGCCGGCCATGAATCGCATGCGTCGTTCGACCGGACCACGAGGCACCTGGGCCAGCTCCAGGATGCATTCCGCACCGGGCAGCGCGAGCGCATCGTCCGCTACGGGCGCAAGTTGCGGCTGCGCCTGTCCAGTCCGATGTGGTTCCTGACGCAGCGTGCCGCGCGACGTACCCGGCTGGACACCGGCGCGGGCGTCGAGGCCTTCCAGAAGCGCGAGATGCTGCGGCTGAAGGAGACGATCGGCCGCGCCCACTTCGCCGGTGAAGAATTCCACGCCACGCGCAAGATCGTGAGCATGCACGTATGCCACTACGACACGCGGCGCAGCCTCGAGCCGAATGACCACGATGAACGCATGTCCCGGTTCCTCGCGATGATCAACGGCCTGATGGGCGCGCGGCACGATGAGATGGTGACGGAGGCGGCATGCGGTCGCTACGACTACGACGCGCCTGCACCGCTACCGCACGAGATCCGCTCCCGGCTGGAGACCCTCGTCGCGCGGCACCCCTTGCCATGCCCGGCTGCCCACTCCACGCCAGAGGAGGCCCGCTGATGGCCGGCACCCGCGTCCAGGCATGGCAGACTTTCCCGGCGGCGACGCTGGCGAAGCTCTTCGATGCCGTGAACGTCGACGATATCGTCGACGCACCCGTGACCCTGCCCGATCCGATCGTGCTGGATTGCCCCGACGACGTGATCGAACGTTGCTATGCCCTGTGCCTGCAGTTCTGGAAAGACGGCGTGGCGCGGAAGGAACTCCTGCGCCTCGTGGACAAACTGTTGCGTAACGAGGGCCTGACCGCCGACGAGCGCATGCAGTACAAGTACATCCGCGCGCGCTACAAGCATCTGCGCTTCGCCCAGCGGCTCTACAGCAAGAGCCACGTGTCGGACGCCCTGTTCGACAAGACGACGCGCATCCTCGGCCACCTGCAGGACGCCTTCCGCAGCGGTCGTCGCGGCCGCATCGTGCGCCACGCGCTGAAGTTGCGCCTGATGTTGTCGCGCCCCATGTGGTCGGTGGTCGAACGCGCGCTGGAAAGCACGCGGCTCGATAACGAAGCCGGCCTCGTCGGGTTCCAGCAGAGCGAGATGCGTCGCCTGAAAGAGGCGATGTCGCGTACGACCTTCGCGGGCCACGAGTTCCACATGGTCCGGAAGATCGTGAGCATGCACGTGTCGTTCTACGACACCCGCCGCTCGCTCGAACCCACGGACCACGATTACCGCATGTCCCGGTTCCTGGCGGCCATCAATGGCCTGATGGGCGCCCGCCACGACGAGATGGTGGCCGAGGCCCTGTCGGGCCGTCGCAATTACCAGACGCCCGCGCCCCTGGCGCAGGAGACACGGTCACGGCTGGAGACCCTGGTGTCCCGTTTCCCCATGGGCCCGGACCCGGTATAGACGCGCGTCGTGGCGGGTATTTACCGCGCCGTCGGCGCCGGCATCGGGGCCCAGTTACCGCCCAGTGCCTTGATCAGGTTGACGCTGGCATCCAGGCGGCGAAGGCGGAGCTGGAGGTCGGCCTGTCCGACGTCCAGCAGCGCGCCCGATGCATCGACCACCGCCGGGTAGTCGGCGACACCCTCGCGATACTGGTTCTGCATGACCCGATTCGATTCGACGGCCGCTGCAGCGGCTTTCGCCTGCAGGTCGGCCGAACCGGCAAGGTTAGCGGCGATCACCAGACCGTCTTCCACCTCGCGATAGGCGTCGAGCACCGCCTGCCGGTAGTTGGCAACGGCCTCGTTGTACCCGGCATGCGCATTGTCCACCTGCGCCGACAGGCGACCGCCGGAGAACAGCACCGCACGGATATCCGGCGTCGCGGTGGGACCCTTGAGGATGCCGATGCCGGCCGCGACGCTGATGGTCGGCAGCTGCTCGGCCTTTGCGACGCCGACGCGTGCGTTGGCGGCCACCATGCGCTGTTCGCTGGCGGCGATATCCGGACGGCGCTGCAGCAACGTGGCCGGCACGCCGGCAGGGATGACCGGCACGGCGGTATCGAACGGCGCCGGCGCCAGGGAGAACTCGGAGGGGGCCTTGCCGAGCATGACGGCCAGCGCATGCTCGTACTGGGCGCGCGCGCTCTTCGCATCGCCCAGCTGGATCTGCGTGCGCGTGTAACGCGCGAGCGCATCCGACACGTTCGCGCTGCTCGCGACGCCCTGCGTGAACTGGTTCTGCACCATGCGCTGGGACTGCGCGTTGACATCCACCGCATGCTGCAGCAGCTCGATGAGGGCGTCGTTCTGGCGCAAGCCGAAATAGGCCTGCACCACCTGCGCCTGCATGGAAAGCGTCGCGCCGGCGAGGTCATAGGCGCTCGCCGACGCCGTCGCGCGATGGGCCTCCACGTCGCGCCGCACCCGGCCCCAGAGGTCGAGTTCCCAGGTCACGCCCAGGCCGAAGTCATTGCGGTTGCGCTTGCCGGACTTGATGCTGCCCACGCCGACCTGCGGATACTGTTCGCCACCCGCGACACGCACCAGCGCGCCGGCTTCGGCCACGCGGGCGGCCGACGCGGCAAGCGTCTGGTTGCTCACGGCCACCTGGGAGACCAGGGCATCGAGCGTCGGGTCGTTGTAGATGGACCACCACTTCCCTGCCGAGGGCACGGCAGTGCTCACGCCCGGCGTCGAGCCCTGCAGGCGGGCTTCCTTATAGCCGGCCGGCACGGGCACGGCCGGGCGGACGTAGTTCGGGCCCACGGGTGCGCAGGCAGCCACCAGCAGGACGGCGCCGGCGACACCGAGGGTGCGCAAGCCGCGCAGGGGACGCCGCGCGGTCAATGCGACGGCCTTTGGTGGCGCGTACCGAAGCTCTGGAACCATGTGTCTGCCCACCTGCTGAAGCGGTCGAGGTAAAGGTATACGACGGGGGTCGTGTAAAGAGTCAACAACTGGCTGACGACCAGCCCGCCGCCGATGGCGATGCCCAGCGGCTGGTGCATTTCCGCGCCGTTGCCATGCGTGATGGCCAGCGGCACGGCGGCCACCATGACCGCCAGCGATGTCATGAGGATAGGCCGGAACCGCAGGCGACAGGCCTGCAGGATCGCCTCTTCGGGCGAGAGGCCGTCGCCACGACGGGCCGACAGGGCGAAGTCCACCATCATGATCGCGTTTTTCATCACGATGCCGATGAGGGCGAAGATGCCGATGAAGGCGATGACATCGAAGTCGGTGCGGAAGAGCAGCAGCGCGAAGACGGCACCGACCGCGGCCGAAGGCAGCGTGGAGAGGATCGTCAACGGATGCACGCAGCTCTCGTAGAGGATGCCAAGCACGATGAAGAGCGTCAGCAGCGCGCACACGACCAGCACGGGCTCACTGTCCACCACCTGGCGGAAGGCGCCCGCCGAGCCCTGGAAGCTGCCACGCACGGAGGTCGGCATCGCCAGCCTGTCGACGGCGGCCTGGATCGCCTTCGTCGCTTTCGACAGCGAAACGCCCGGGGCGCGATCGAATGAGATGGTCGCCGATGACGACTGCCCGAAATGATTGATGTCCAGCGGAGCCTTCTTCTGGCCGACGTTGGCCAGGACCGGAAGCGGCACGTTCGCACCGCCGGTGGCCGGCACCTGCAGGTCGCTGAAGGCCCCGGCAGACTGCGCATGCTCGGGCGCGATGCCCATGAGCACCGGATACTGCGTCGTGGGCGACGTCAGCGTACCCACGCGTCGATCCGAGAAGGCGTCGCGCAGGATGCCGTCGATGCGGGCGAAACTCACGCCGTACTGCGCCGCCGTGTCGCGGTCCACGTCGAGCGTGGTGGCCAGCCCGGAGCCCTCGCTGTCGGCATGCACGTTGCTCAGCTCGGGCAGCGTCGACACGGCCTGCACGATGCGCGGCGCCCATTCCAGCAGCGGTCCCGGCGTGTCGGCCTGCACGGTGAACTCGTTCGACGAACGGCTGCGGTGGCCGCCGACGCGGATGTCCTGCACGGCCGAAACACTGAACGTCGCGCCGGGAAGGGTGGCGAGCTTCGCATTCAGGCGGCCGACGACCTCGTCAGCGGTGGCACGGCGTTCCGACGATGGCTTCAGCGTGGCGAAGAGCGAGCCCGATCCGCGTTCGACGTAACCGGCCACGCTCGCAATATCCGGGTCGGCCTGGACGGTCGAGATGAACGACGCGAGCTTCTCGCTGGACTGGCGGAACGACGCGTTGCCGTCCACGTCGAAGTCGCCGGTGAGCTCGCCGGTGTCCTGCCGCGGGAAGAATCCCTTGGGGACGATCACGTAGAGGTAGACGCTCAGGCACAGGACCCCGAGCAGGGTCAGCATGGTCACGGGGCCATGGCGCAGTGCCCATGCCAGGCTGCGGTCGTAGCGCACCTGCAGCGAGACGAACGCACGCTCGGTCCACTGGAACAGCCGGCCGCGCTCGCGTGCCGGCCGTACGGGCTTAAGCCCCCAGGCACAGAGCATGGGAACCACGGTGAGCGACACGACCAGCGAGATCGCGATGACCAGCGCAATCGTGACCGCGAACTCGCGGACGAACAGGCCGACGTAGCCGCCCATGAACAGCAGCGGGATGAAGACGGCGATCAGCACCGCGCTCATGGATACGACGGTCAGGCCGACTTCGCTCGCGCCCAGCCGGGCGGCGGCCGGCGGGTCGAGCCCGTCTTCGATATGGCGCGAGATGTTTTCCACCACCACCACGGCATCGTCGACCGCGAAGCCGACGGCGATGGTCAGTGCCATCAGTGACAGATTGTCGAGGCTGTAGCCCAGCAGGTACATCGCGCCCAGGGCGCCCAGCATGGCGATGGGCGCGACGGCACTGGCGATCAGCGCCGCGCGCAGGTCACGCAGGAACAACAGCATCACGATCACGACCAGCACCACCGCGATGGCGAGCGTGTGCTCGGCGCCGCGAAGTGAAGTGCGGACGGTCGTGGCACGATCGACGATGACGCTGACCTTCATGTCGCCGGGCAGCGACGCCCGCAACGCCGGCAGGCGGGCGGTGATGCCGTCGATCACGTCGATGATGTTGGAGCCGGGCTTGTGGCGCACCAGCGCCAGCACGGCGGGCTCGCCGTTCGCGAGTGCCGCCGTGTAAGGATCGCGCACGCCGTCGACGACCTTGCCCACATCGCCGATCGTGACATCCGCGCCGTCCTGGCCCGCGACGACCACGGAGCCCAGGTCCTTCGAGGTGTCGGGCTGGCCATTGGTAGCGACCTGCCACTGGCGGTCACCCGCATCGATCGCGCCCGCCGGCTGGTCCGACACGGCGGCGCTGAGTGCCCGCCGCACCTGCTCGTAACCCACGCCGTGCTGGTTCATGGCGTCGGGGTCGAGCTCCACCCGCACCGCGGGTATCGAACTGCCGACCAGATCGACTTCGCCAACCCCGTCGACCTGCGACAGCATCTGGCTGAACGTGGTGGATGCCACGGCGTAGACCTGCCCCGGCGTGGACTGGCGCGAAGTCACGGCCAGGACCAGTACCGGCGCATCGGCCGAGCTGACCTCGCGATAGCTCGGGCTCTCCGGCATGTCGGCCGGCATGTCGGCACGCGCGGCGTTGATCGCCGCCTGCACGTCGCGCGCGGCACCCACGACATTGCGTGAAAGATCGAACGTCAGGCGGATATCCGTGCGGCCCGTCGTGCTCGTCGAGGTCATCTCGCTGAGCCCGGCGATGCGACCCAGCGCACGCTCGAGGGGAGCCGCCAGGCCCGTGACCGTCGTGGCCGGGCTGGCACCGGGCAGCGACGCCGAGACCTTGATGGTCGGGACATTCACCTCCGGCATCGACGCGACCGGCAGCAGGCGCCACGCCAGCGCGCCCGCGAGCACGAGCCCGAGGCACAGCAGCGACGTGGCGACGGGCCGGTCGATGAAAAGGCGGGAGACGTTCATTTCAGGCAGGTCACGAACGCACGTCGCCCGGGGCGAGTGCGGCACGGTGGCGACCACGCTGCAGCACGCGCTCGAACGCAAGGTAGATCACCGGCGTGGTGAACAGGGTGAGCAGCTGGCTGACCAGCAGGCCCCAGAAAATGCCGACACCGAGCGGATGCCGAAGCTCCGAGCCCATGCCACCGCCCAGCATCAGCGGCAAGGCGCCGAGCATGGCCGCCAGCGTCGTCATGATGATCGGACGGAAGCGAAGCATGCACGCCTGCACGATGGCGTCGCGTGGCGTCAGTCCCTGCTGCCGCTGCGCATCCACCGCGAAGTCGATCAGCATGATCGCGTTCTTCTGCACGATGCCGATGAGCAGGATCACGCCGATCAGCGAGATGACGTCGAGCTCGAAGCCGCCGATCATCAGCGCCAGGAGGGCCCCGATACCCGCCGACGGCAGCGTCGAGAGAATCGTCAGCGGATGGATGTAGCTCTCGTACAGAACGCCCAGCACGATATACACCGTGATCAGCGTCGCAAGGATCAGCCAGGCCTGGCCACCACGCGACGCCTGGAAGGCCTGCGCCGAGCCCTGCCAGCGCAGCTGCATGCTCGCAGGGACGCCAAGCTTCGCGTGCGCGGATTCGACTTCCCTGATCGCCGCGTCGAGCGCCACGCCATGCGGAAGATTGAACGACACGGTGGCGGCTGGCAGCTGGTCGATCCGGGTGACGACCAGCGGTGCCGTGCGCTCGCTGACCTTTGCGATGGATGCGAGCGGGATGAGCGACGACGACGGATCGGCGTCGCCGCCGTTGTCGCCCTGCCCTGCCGGCGCCTGCCCCGCCGGAGTCTGTCCGGCCAGGTAGATGCCGCTGGCGGCCGTCGCCGGGTCGGCGGCGCCCGGCATGGCTTCGAGGATCAGGCGGCGCTGGTTGGCCAGCGTGAGCAGCGTCGTGACCTGGCGCTGGCCGAACGCGTTGTACAGCGCGTCGCCCACTGCCGCGGACGTGATGCCGTAGCGGGAAGCCAGGTCGCGATCGACCCGTACATAGGCTTCGAGGCCGTTGGCCTGCTGGTCGGAAGTGACGTCGGCGAGCCGACGGTTGTCCTGCAACGGCGCCATGATCTTGGGCAGCCATTGCGTGAGGAGGGCCGGGTCGGCGTTCTCCACCGAGAACTGGTACTCGCCGGGGCTGACGCGGTCATCGATGGTGAGGTCGGCCACCGGCTGCAGGTGCAGGCGGATGCCACCGACCTTCGAAGTCGCCTCGGCAAGGCGCGCCATGACCTTCGGCGCACGGTCGCGCTTCGACAGCGGCTTGAGGCGGATCAGCAGCTGGCCGCTGTTGAGCGATGCGCTGCCGTCACCGACACCGATGGAGGACGCCACGCTCGCCACGGCCGGATCCTGCAGGATCACGCGCGTCAGCGCCTGCTGCTGCCGCGCCATGGCGGCGAACGACACGGTGGGCGACGCTTCGGAAATACCCTGGATCTCGCCGGAATCCTGCTGCGGGAACAGGCCGCGCGGGATCACGAAATAAAGAATGACGGCCAGCGCCGCCATCGCACCCACGGTGACCAGCGTGGCGGTCTGGCGGGCAAGCACCCACTCCAGGCCACGGCCATAGCGCGCCAGCACGTCGTCGAGCCACGCCTTGCCCCGACGGGCGAGGCGGCCCTGCTGCTGTTCCGGCACGCGCCGGAGCATGCGGGCGCACATCATGGGCGTCAGCGTCAGCGACACCACGCCGGAAATCAGGATGGCCACGGCCAGCGTGATCGCGAACTCGCGGAACAGCCGCCCGACCAGGCCGCCCATGAACAGCAGCGGGATCAGCACGGCGAGCAGTGACAGGGTCAGCGAGACCACCGTGAAGGCGATCTGGCGGGAGCCTTTCAAGGCGGCGGCGAACGGCTCTTCCCCCGCCTCCACGTAGCGCGCGATGTTCTCGATCATGACGATCGCATCGTCGACCATGAAACCGGTGGCCACGATCAGCGCCATCAGCGTGAGGTTGTTGATGGAGAAGCCGGCGAGGTACATGACGCCGAAGGTGCCGATCAGCGACAGCGGCACCACGACGCCGGGGATGATCGTCGCCCGGCCGCTGCCCAGGAACAGGAAGATCAGGAACACGACCAGCACCACGGCGAAGACCAGCTCGAGCTGCGTGTCGTGCACGGCGGCGCGCACGGTTTCCGTGCGGTCGGTGAGCGTCGCGACATCGGCCGCGGCGGGCAGCGTGGACTGCAGCTGCGGCAGCAGCTCGCGGATACGGTCGACCACTTCCACCACGTTGGCGCCAGGCTGGCGCTGGATGCGCAGGATGATGGCGGGGGTGACGCCCGACCATGCGGCGAGCCGCGCGTTCTCGGCACCATCCGCGACGCGAGCGACGTCACCGAGACGCACGATGGCACCGTCCCGATGGCCGACCGTGAGGCGGGCGAACTCGTCCGCGGTGTCCATCGGGTGGTTGAGCGCGATGCTGGACGACTGCTCGGGCCCGTCGAGCGTGCCCTTGGCCTGGTTCGAATTGGCGTCGCGGATGCTTGTGCGCAGGTCGTCGAGCGTCATGCCGTGCGAGCGCAGCCGCGCCGGATCCGCCTGCACCACGATGGCCGGCTGCTGGCCGCCGCCGATGCTGACGAGGCCCACGCCGGTGACCTGGGAGAGCTTCGGTACCAGGCGCGTATCGGCCAGGTCGCGCAGCACGCGCAGGGAAAGCGTCGGCGAGGTGAGCGCCAGCGTCATCACGGGCGCATCGGCCGGATTGACCTTGCGGTAGATCGGCGGCTGGGAAATATCGGCGGGCAGGCTTGGCATGGCAGCGTTGATCGCGGCCTGGACTTCCTGCTCCGCCACGTCGAGCGGCAGCTCGAGGTTGAAGCGCAGGGTGATGGTCGAAGTACCGACCGCGCTCGTGGAGTTCATCTGGCTCAGGCCGGGCATCTGCCCGAGCTGGCGTTCAAGCGGCGCACTGATGGTCGATGCCGTGACCTGCGGGCCTGCGCCCGGATAGAGCGTCACGACCTCGATGGTCGGGAAATCCACCTGCGGCAGTGCCGAGATCGGCAGGAACCGGTAGGCGAAGAAACCGAGCAGCAGGATGGCCGCCGCCAGCAGCGACGTGGCGACGGGCCGCAGGATGAACGGGCGCGAGAGATTCACGGCTTGGCGGTCGGGTCAGGATGGCATTCGGCGACATCGGTCGGCGCCGGGGAAGACGGTGCCGCAGCGGGCGCGGCAGTGGCGCTCACGGTCACGCCGGCACGGAGGCGATCGGCGCCCTGCACGACGACGCTCGCCCCAGGAGCAATGCCCGAGGTGATGACGGTACTCGTGGCGTCGCCGCCACCGACCTTGACCGGTACGACGGCAACCGTCCTGTCAGCCTTCACCTGGTAGACGAACGGGCCATCCGCCCCCTGCTGCACGGCGGCGGCCGGTACGAGCGTGGCCTGCGGCAGCATCTTCACGGGCAGGCGCGCCGTCACGAACTGGTTGGGCAGCAGCGTGCCGTTCGCGTTGGCGAACTCGGCCTCGAACTTGACCGTGCCGGTGGCGGGATCGACCTGGTTGTTGGCGGCCAGCAGGCGGCCGGTCCCCAGGACGTCGTCGGGGCTGTCGCCATAGGCGTCGACGGGAATGCAGGCACCCTGCTGCAGGCGCGAGAGCACGCCCGGGACGGCGTTCACGGGCACCGAGAACACCACCTTGCTGGGCTGCGACTGCGTGACCACGGCGATGCCGCGCGGATCGGACGGGCCCACGATGTTGCCCGGATCGACGCGGCGCAGGCTGACCATGCCCGAAATGGGCGAGAGGATCTTCGCGCCGGAGAGCTGCAGGTTGGTCGAGTCGATGCGGCCCTGGGCGGACTTCACATCGGCGGTGTACTGGCGGACCAGTGATTCCTGGTCCGCGACGCGCTGGCGGGAGATGGAATCCTGCGCGGCGAGGGCGTGGAAGTGGCCCAGCGTTTCCTGGGCATTGGCCAGCTGGGCCTGGCTGCGTGCCAGGTCACCGCTGGACAGCTCGGCCTGCGCCTGGAAGGCGCGCGGATCGACTTCCGCGAGCAGGTCGCCCTTCTTCACCATCTGGCCGCCGCTGAAGGCGACCTTTGTCAGTTCGCCATCGACCCGGCTGCGCACCACCACGCTGTTCGCGGGGGTCACGGTGCCCGGCTGCGCCTGGTAGACAGTGAAACTGCCCTGGCGAACGACGGCGGTGACGACCGGCACGGTCTGGTCGGCATCGGACTTGCCGTGCCCCGAGCCGTGTCCGACCCACCAGATGACACCTACGATGACGACGCCTGCAAGCGCGATGGTCCAGCCCGTACGGGAATTCATGGTCAGAGCTGCCTTTCGTAGACGCGGTAACGCTTGTAATCGCGGCCGCCGATCGCTTCGATGATATTACGCATGCCCGCATTGTCCTCCAGGATCCACGACAGTTCGACCTGCTTCACGCCGCGCTCGACCAGGTGCTTGCGCACGGCGTCGATGACGAGGAAAGCCAGGCCGGGACCGAGCGGGGTGTTGTGGAAGCTGCGGCGAACGCCCATGAGCGGCACGCGCGACGATTTCGGGAAACGTACCTTGAGCTGCCACAGCAGCTTGACCCACTTGAACGGCAGCAGGCCGCCGCCGAAGCCCTTGATGGTTTCGTTGATGTTCGGCAGCGCCACGATGAAGGCAGCCGGCACGCCATCGACTTCCGCGATCTGGATGAGATCCGACGCGATGAGCGCGCGCAGCGTGCTGCCGAGATCCTTGAATTCGGCTTCGGTGAACGGCACGAAGCCCCAGTTCTCGGACCACGCGTCGTTGAAGATGTCGCGCAGCACGGTGAGCTCTTCGTTGAAGCGCTTGCGATCGAGCGGACGCACGGTGACGGCCCTGCCCGACTTGGCCAGCAGCCGGCTCATGACCCTGGGTGCCGGGAAATCGGGCTCGACCATATAGGCGAGCACGTCTTTCGCCTTGCCGTAGCCGGCGGCTTCGATATGGGCACCGTAGTAAGGGCGGGCATGGCCCATCATGAACACGGGCGGCGTGTCGAATCCGTCGACCAGCAGGCCCACCTCGTCGTTGATCGACAGGCTGAGCGGGCCGCGCGCGCGGCTCACGCCTTCCTTGCGCAGCCAGGCCTCGGCCGTGGCGATCAGTGCGGCGAACGTTTCCGCGTTGTCCTCGGCGTCGAGCATGCCGAAGAAGCCGGTGTCGTCCTTGTGCACTTCGAGGTGCAGCGTGTCGACCTGGGCACTGATGCGGCCCACCGGGCGGTCGCCGCGGTAAGCGATCCAGCCCTGCCAGCGCGCGTGCTCGAACCACGGGTTGGTCTTCGCGCCGAGGTGCAGCTTCCGCTCGAGTGTCAGCGGCTGGACCCAGGCCGGATCGGACCCGAGGATGAGCCGGGGCACCTGGATGAACTGGTTGATATCCGCCTTGGTGGTTAGCGGGACAATACGCAGCGGACCGGGTGTGCTCAAGATCGGGATTCCAGTAACAGAGTCAAATAGTATACCCGCGAGTTCATTGCGAGCGCAGGCTGGCCGCCAGGTGACGCAGGCCGTTCGAGAACATCGCCGACCCGACGAACGAACCCGCCAGGGCGCCCAAGGCTTCCAGGCAGACGCGGATACCCAGCGAATCGGGATCGTGGATCGCGGCGAGCTTGTTGCGCAAGACGAGGATCGACTGCGGCGGGATCAGGTCGAAATAGAGCAGGTCCCAGAGGTCTTCGCCGCCGGCCAGCAGGAAGGCGATGACGAACGCCAGTGACAGCGTCTTGCCGAAGCTCCAGTTCGCGGGTTTGCCGACGACATTGAGCAACGCGTACACCACCACGGCAACGACGAGCGCGATGCCGCCCGCCTCGAGGGCACCGACGATGCCAAAGCCCATCCAGCTGCGATCGTAAGGCATGGCACGACGTCCTCGGGAATCAGGAAGGCATTATGCCCGTGCGCCGGCCCTCTGGCCGCGATCTTCCGTGTCACGGCCAAAACGCAGGTACAGGCCGAAGGAAAGGATGGCCCCGGCCAGCGAGGCAACGCCCGCCAGAAGGAAGATCTGCGGATACCCGAAGCCACCGGCGACCCAGCCGCCGGCCGGGCCGGTGAGGCCCAGCGCCACGTCGAGGAACACCGAGAACGCGCCGAGCGCAGCGCCGCGGTTGTGCGTGCTGACGCGGCTCACCGCTTCCACGCCCAGGGCGGGGAAGATCAGTGCGAAGCCGGAGCCGGTAAGCGCCGCGCCGGCCATGGCCATGTCGGGCGTGGTGCCCAGCCAGAGCACCAGCAGGCCCAGGCACTCGGCCACGAGCGACACGATGGCGACGCGGTAACCACCGAACCGGTTGATCGCATTGCCGAAAATGAGGCGGATGCCGATGAAGCACCCACCGAACACCGACAGCGACAGGGCCGCACCCTCCCACCCGCGGCTGGCGTAATACAGCGCCACGAAGGTGGAGAGCGAGCCGAACCCGATCGAACCGAGCGCCAGGCCGATGCCGTAAGGCGTGACGCGGGAAAGCACGCTGCGGAACGGCAGGCGCTCGCCGGCGCTGGGGGCGATGCGGGCTTTCCAGAAGGCGAACGGCAGCGTGACCAGGCCGAGCACCACGGTGAGGATGCCAAGCGAGACCAGGCCGTAGTCATGCGCCAGCGTCACGCCCAGCGGCGCGCCGAGCGCGATGCCGCCGTACGTGGCGATGCCGTTCCAGGAGATCACGCGTGCCGTGTGCTCGCCGCTGACGGCACCGATGCCCCAGGTGATGGCGCCGGTACCGATCCAGCTCTCCGCGAAACCGAGGCCGAAGCGGCTGAGCAGGATCAGCGCCATGGACAGCGCGGGCATGGTCGGCACGAGCGCGGCCAGCGCGAGAAACAGGCCGGCGCAGGTGAGGACCACGAGGCCGGAGATCACCGTGCGCTTCGGACCCATCGCGTCGGCCATGCGGCCACCGTGCGGGCGGCTCAGCAGCGTCGCAAGGTACTGCGCACTGACGGCGAGGCCGGCAATGATCGTGGAATAGCCCAGGTCGAGGTGCGCGAAGCCCGGCAGCACGGCGAGCGGAATGCCGATGCAGACGTAGCAGACGAACGTGAACACGACCGAAGACAGGATGCGCGCGGTAATGGCGAAGCGCCTACCACGGGAGGGGACGAGGGGAGGCAGGCTCATATCAGGCTGATTATATCCTCGCTGCTGCACTGCGTCATGATGCTGCGGCATGACATCCGGAGCCCGGAGGCGGCGCACCCGGGGGCCGGATGCGACGACACCGAAGGCCGGACGCGATGGCGCCGAAGGCCGAATGCGATACGCACCGAACACCGGATGCGATGGCACCGAAGGCCGTGGGAGCGCGCCCTGCGCGCGACATCTTTTCGCGACCACGATCGGGTTTCCCCCCGACCACGCCCGGTTATCGCGAAAACATCCGGATCATCGCTGAACCATCCGGCCTGTCGCGAAAACGTGCGGGTTATCGCGAAAAGATGTCGCGCGCCGGGCGCGCTCCTACGCGGCGGCGCACGGGTTATGCCAGGAGCACGGGCTGGCCGGACTGCAACGACTCCCTCAGCGCTACGGCGATCCGTGTGGCTTCCACCGCGTCGTCCATGGTGAGGTCGAAGGGCGTGTCGTCGAGCACCGCGTCGACGAAATGCTGCGCCTGGGTCACGAAGGCCGGGGCGAACCGTTCGTAGAACGACGGCACCACGGCATTCCGGACGCCGCCGGCATCCGCGATTTCCACGCGGTCGGCCCGCGGATTGCGGCCGATGCTCACCCGGCCACCGGTGCCGGTGACATCCGTATGGGTGTCGTGGCCGTGGGCCTGCGTGCGCGAGGCATAGAACATCGCCATCTGCCCGCCTTCGAACTCCACGATGGCGATGCCGTTGTCCACGTCACCCATGGCCTCCAGCGGCGGGTACATCGCCACCGTGCCGGTGGCGTACACCTTCACCGCCTTCGGCCGGCCCAGCAGCCAGCGCGCGAGGTCCACGTCGTGCACGCTGCAGTCGAGGAAGATGCCGCCGCTGGTCGGGGCGAACTTCAGGAAGGCACCGCTGGGGTCGGCCAGGTCGGTGGTCTGCGAATAAACGAGGAACGGCCGGCCGATGCCGCCGCCCTCGATGTGCGTGAACGCATGGCGGTAGCTTTCATCGAAGCGGCGCACGAAGCCCACCATCGCCCGCTTCCCCGCCTTCGCCGCGTGGGCGGCGGCGCGCTGGCAATCCGCCAGCTCCAGCGACAGCGGCTTCTCGCAGAACACGTGCTTGCCCGCATCCAGCGCCTGCTCGATCTGCGAGGCATGCAGTGACGTGGGCGTCACCAGGAACACGGCGTCGACCGACGGATCGGCCAGCAGCTGCTGGTAGGTCTCGTGGATCACCGGCACGCCCAGCGTGTCGGCCGCCCACGCGCGCTCGGCGTCCACCGGGCTGCACACCGCGACCAGTTCGGCACGCGGCAACGCGCGCGCCAGGTTTTCGGCATACCGCTGCCCGAGGCGGCCCAGCCCGGCCAGGCCAATACGAAGCTTGGTCATGGTCAGATGCTCACCTTCACGACGGAACCTTCCTTCCAGGAGCGTGCCGCGGCTTCCGCCAGTTCCAGCGCCTTGATGCCGTCGGCGATCGTCGTGCGCACCGGCAGCCCGGCCGCCAGCGCGTCGAAGAAATGCGAGATTTCCGCGGCATAGGCGTCGCGGTAACGCTCGAGGAAGAAGTGCTCCGGCAGATCGTGCGCGATGTTCTGCGCCGTGTGCGAGACCACCTGCGTCGGCGTCACGTTGCCCGCCTGGAGCATGCCCTTGCTGCCGAGCACCTCGAAGCGCTGGTCGTAACCGTAGGCCGCACGGCGCGATGCATTGATCTGGCACAGGCGGCCGCCCTTCGTGCGGATGGTCACCGCGGCCGTGTCGATGTCACCGGCCTCTTCGATCGCCGGATCCGTCAGGCAGCTGCCGGTGGCATGCACGCTCACGGCCTCGTCGTCGAGGATCCAGCGGAAGATGTCGAAGTCGTGGATCAGCATGTCCTTGAAGATGCCACCCGAGCTCTTGATGTAGTTCACCGGCGGTGCGCCCGGGTCACGGCTGGTGACGACCAGCAGTTCCGGCGTGCCGACTTCACCGGCGAGCAGGCGCTTCTTCACGGCGTTGAAGGTGGGATCGAAGCGGCGCTGGAACGCGATCATGCACACGACCTGCGCCTTCTCGACCGCCGCCTGGCAGGCACGCGCGCGCTCCACGTCGAGATCGACCGGCTTTTCGCAGAAGATCGCCTTGCCGGCGGCTGCGGCGCGATGGATAAGGTCGGAATGCGTGTCGGTGCTCGAGCCGATGACCACGGCGCCAACGGCCGGATCGTTCAGCGCTTCGTCGACCGTGGCGACCTTCGCGCCATGCTTTTCGGCGAGCTCCTTCGCCGAGGGTTCATGCACGTCGACCACGTAGCGCAGGCGTGCCTCGGCGTGGCGGGCCACATTGCCAGCATGGATCTTGCCGATGCGACCGGCACCGAAAACGGCAACTTCAATCATCGTACTCTCCTCGGGGAATCGTTTCTTCAACGGTCAGTTCAAGTCGGTAGGCCAGCGCGACGAACAACGCCTGGCAGAGGCACATGGTGCTGGTGAGTCCACGGAAGGCGAACGCACTGCCCTCCTTCACCTTGAGCACTACATCCGAGTGGCGCGACAGCGGCCCAAGGTCGCTGTCGGTGATGCCGAGCACGCTGGCCTTGTGCTGCTGGGCCACGCGCATGGCGTAAAGGGTTTCCTTGCCGAACGGCGGGAAGCTGATGGCGATCAGTGCATCGCCCTTGCCGATGCTGCGGAGCTGTTCGCGGAACATGCCGCCCAGCCCGTTCACCAGGTGGACGCGCTTCTGCGTGTGCTGCAGCGCGTAGGCGATGTACGTCGCGATGGCGAATGACCGCCGCACGCCGATCACGTAGATGTTTTCGGCACCGGCGAGCATGTCCACGGCCTTCTGGAAGCGCGTTTCATCCAGCTCGGCGGCCAGTTCGTCGAGGCCGGCACGGCTGGCGTCGATGAACCGCGAGGCGATCTCCACCGCCGGCATGCTGCCGCTGCGCCCCTTCATCACCGTGCGGATGCGCTGCTGGTAACTTTTCGCCGGCGCGTTCTGCGCCGTGAAGGCGTCGCGGAACACCGATTGCATCTCCGTGAAGCCCGTATACCCGAACCGCTGGGCAAACCGGACCACGGCCGAGGCGTGCACGCCGGAGCCTTCGGCAATCTCACCGACCCGCTGGACCATGATGGAACTGCGATGTTCCTCGAGGTACCGGGCTACGCCCTGGAGCTGGCGGGGCAAGGCCTCGAACTCTTCGGCGATGCGCTGCATGAGGGCATCGGCTGTGCTGCGTTTGGCCATCAGGCGCTCCATCGGGGACCGGGCGCATTCAACCACGGTATGGAATGAATTTTCCATTTATTTTTTTGCTGCAATGCAAATTGCAACCGTGGAACAGCAGGTCCATGCTCGGCCCGCTTTCGGCAAAACGCGGCCGCAACGGCCGTCTCGCGTTTCTCACCTGTGGAGGCACTATGCGATCCAAATTCATCCAGGCCACGTTGGCGTCCGCCCTCGCCCTCGGTCTCGGCCTTGCAGCCCCCGCCTCCCAGGCGGCGCCCGGCGACCGGTACGTCCTCGTTTCCCATGCCGCCGACTCCGATTCGTGGTGGAACACCATCAAGAACTCGATCAAGCAGGCCGGCGAAGACTTCGGCGTCGACGTGGACTACCGCGGTTCCGGCAACGGCGACCTCAGCGAGATGGCCCGCCAGCTGGAATCCGCCGCCGCCCGCAACTATAAGGGCGTGTCGTTCGACATCGCCAGCTACGCGGTGCTCAAGGCGCCGGCCGCCAAGGTCTCGGCGAAGGGCATTCCCATCGTCACGATCAACTCGGGCACCCCCGACGAGAGCAAGAAGCTCGGCGCTATCCTGCACGTGGGCCAGGGCGAATACGACGCGGGCAAGGCCGCCGGCGAGCGCGCCAAGGCGGCCGGCGTCACCAGCTTCGTCTGCGTGAACCACTACGCCACCAACAACGCCTCGTTCGAGCGCTGCCAGGGCTTTGCCGAAGCCATCGGCGTGAAGGACTGGCGCAAGACCTCCATGATCGACACCGGCATGGACCCGACCGTGGTCGCCAGCAAGGTCAGCGCGTACCTGCGCAGCAACCCGAAGACGCAAGCCATCCTGGCCCTGGGGCCCAACGCTGCCGAGCCGACCATCAAGGTCGTGAACGACATGCACCTCGCCGGCAAGATCAACTTCGGCACGTTCGACCTGTCGCCCGCGATCATCGCCGGCATCAAGTCGGGGACGATCCAGTACGCCATCGACCAGCAGCCTTACCTTCAGGGTTACATGGGCATCGCGTCGCTGGTGATCGCGCATGACCAGAAGACCAACGACCCGGCGAAGATCATCGCCGCGCTCAAGGCCAACCCGAAGTTCCAGGCCCGCCTGAAGCAGTACGACCTCAAGCCCATCTACACGGCGACGGGCGTCAGCTCCGGCCCGGCCTTCGTCACGAAGGAAAACGTCGCCACCGTCGAGAAGTACGCCGGTCAGTACCGCTGATCGGCAGGGAGTCGAACCATGAGTGCCATCAATGAGAGCGCCACCGCCATGATCCAGCCAGCGAAGTCCCCGGACGAACGCGTACGCAAGCTTTCCCCGTGGCGCATCCTGCTCGACAGGCCGGAGCTGGGGTCCATCGCGGGCACCGTGCTCGTGTTTACCTTCTTCGGCGTGTTTGCACGTGGATCGGGCATGTTCGCGCTCGATGGCATCATCAACTGGGCGCAGGTCGCGGGTTACCTCGGCATCATCGCCGTGGGTGCATGCCTGCTCATGATCGCCGGCGAATTCGATCTGTCGATGGGATCGATGATCGGATTCGCCGGGGTCATGGTCGCCATCCCGCCCATGTACATGGGGTGGCCGTTATGGGCGTCGGTGATCTTCGCCTTCGCCGGTTCCATGGCGCTGGGCGCGCTGAACGGCTACCTCGTGGTCCGCACGAAGCTGCCCTCGTTCATCGTCACCCTCGCCTTCATGTTCATCCTCCGCGGCCTGACGCTGGTGCTTTCCACCAGCTTCGCGAACAGCACCATCGTGAGCGGCGTGGGCGACAAGTTCAACGAGGACCCGGTCATCTCCGCCCTCTTCCAGGGCACCACCTTCCACTGGCTGTTCAACGGGCTGGCCAGCATGAACCTGATCGAGAAACTCCCCAGCGGCGATCCCGTCGTCGGCGGGCTGCCCAAGGTGCTGATCTGGTGGATCGTCATGGCACTGGCGGCAGGCTTCGTCCTGGCACGCACGCGCTTCGGCAACTGGATCTACACCGTCGGTGGCGATTCCAACGCCGCCAAGAACGTCGGCGTGCCGGTTCGCCGCGTGAAGATCTCGCTGTTCGTGCTCACCGCGTTCTGCGCCTGCCTGTTCGGCGTGCTCCAGGTCGCCGACGTGGGTTCCGCCGCGGCCGATCGCGGCCTGCAGAAGGAGTTCGAGGCGATCATCGCGGTGGTGATCGGCGGCACGCTGCTCACGGGCGGTTTCGGCTCGGTCATTGGTGCGTGCTTCGGCGCCATCATCTTCGGCGTCGTGCAGATCGGCATTTCCTATACCAATATCGATTCCGACTGGTATCGCGTGTTCCTTGGCGGCATGTTGCTGCTCGCGGTGCTGTTCAACCACTACATTCGCAGCCGCGCTGCGAGCACGAAGTGAGGAGCGCCAACATGGCCGACGATTACATCCTCGAACTCGACGACGTCAGCAAGTTCTTCGGTACCGTCATCGCCCTGCAGGGCGTGACGCTGCGGCTGAAACGCGGCGAAGTGCACTGCCTGCTCGGCGACAACGGCGCAGGCAAGTCCACGCTGATCAAGACCCTCGCCGGCGTACACCAGCCCAGCAGCGGCTCGTATCGTGTCGACGGCGAAGAAGTGCGCTTCAACTCGCCGCGCGAAGCGCTGGACCGCGGCATCGCCACCGTCTATCAGGATCTCGCCCTCGTCCCGCTCATGAGCGTGGCGCGCAACTTCTTCGCCGGCCGCGAGCCGCGCAAGATGATGTTCGGCGTGATCCCCGTGATCGACATGGCCTACGCCAACGAGACCGCGCGCGAAAAACTGAGCGAGATGGGCATCCGCGTACGCGATGCCAGCCAGCCGGTCGGCACCATGTCGGGCGGCGAGCGCCAGTGCCTTGCCATCGCGCGCGCCATCCACTTCGGTGCCAAGGTGCTGATCCTCGACGAGCCCACGGCCGCGCTGGGCGTGAAGCAGTCGTGCAACGTGCTCAAGCTCATCCACCAGGCGCGCGCACGCGGCATCTCGGTGATCTTCATCACCCATAACGTGCATCACGCCTATCCCATCGCCGACAGTTTCACGCTGCTCAACCGCGGGCAGTCGATGGGCACCTTCGAGAAGACCTCGATCACGAAGGAAGCCGTGCTGGACATGATGGCTGGCGGCACTGAGATCCAGAGCCTTGTCGACGAACTGGAAGGCCGCGCGGCCTGAAGACGGAAAAACCCATGCGTAGTCCCCTGCCCCGTTCCCCCTCCCGCCCCATCGATGTCGCCTGCCTCGGGCGACTCGCGGTGGATCTCTATGCCCAGCAGATCGGCGCGCGCCTGGAAGACGTGACGAGCTTCGCCAAGTACCTCGGCGGCTCCTCGGCCAACGTGGCCTTCGGCACGGCACGCCTCGGCCTGCGCTCGGCCATGCTCTCCCGCGTGGGCGACGACCAGATGGGTCGCTTCCTCACCGAGACCCTCGCCGCCGAGGGCTGCGACGTGAGCCAGGTGAAGACCGACCCGTCGCGACTCACGGCACTGGCCATCCTCGGCATCAAGGACAGGGAGACGTTCCCGCTGCTGTTCTACCGCGAGAACTGCGCCGACATGGGACTGGTCGCCGACGACATCGACGAGGCGTTCATCGCCACGTGCCGCGCGCTCGCCATCACGGGCACGCACTTTTCCGAGCCGGGCGTGCATGCCGCCAGCTCGCGCGCGATCGAGCTGGCACGCAGGCACGACGTCCGCACCGTGCTCGACATCGACTACCGGCCCGTCCTCTGGGGCCTGACCGGGCGCGGCGAAGGCGAGCAGCGCTTCGTCGCGGCCGACCATGTGACCCGGCATCTGCAGGCCATCCTGCCGGGCTTCGACCTCATCGTCGGCACCGAGGAAGAGTTCCACATCGCGGGCGGCAGCGAAGACCTGCTGACGGCACTGCGTGCGGTGCGCGGCATCAGCGCGGCCACGCTGGTCGTCAAGCGCGGCGCCGTCGGCTGCAGCGTCATCGAAGACGCGATCCCCGCAGACATCGACGACGCACCGACCTTCGGCGGCCGCCGCGTGGAGGTACTCAACGTGCTGGGTGCCGGCGACGCCTTCCTCTCCGGCTTCCTGGCCGGCTGGCTGCGCGACGAGACCGTGGAGCGCGCCTGCGCCTTCGCCAATGCCTGCGGCGCCATCGTCGTGTCCCGCCATGCCTGCGCACCCGCCATGCCGGGCCGTGCCGAACTCGACGCCTTCCTGGGTCGCGAAGGCGGCATCCCGCGTCCCGACCTCGACGCCGAGCTCTCGCACCTGCACCGCACCGCTGTACCGCGCAAGGCGTGGAACGACCTCTACGTCTTCGCTTTCGATCACCGCGTGCCCTTCTTCGAACTCGTCAGGGAATCCGGCGGCGACGAAGCGCGCCTGCCCCGTCTCAAGGAACTGCTCGTGGAAGCCGTGGCGGCCACCGAGCGCGCCGGCCAGCTCCAGGGCCATGTCGGCCTGCTCTCCGACGACCGCTACGGGCAGGATGCGCTGAACGCCGCCACCGGCCGCGGCTGGTGGATCGGCCGGCCCGTCGAGGTGCCCGGTTCCAGCCCGCTCGAACTCGAGCGCGGGCCATCCATCGGCAGCCAGCTCATCAGCTGGCCGCGCGAGCACGTGATCAAGTGCCTGGTCGCCTTCGATCCGGATGCCTCGCCACTGGTTCGCCTCGAACAGGAAACCCAGCTGCGGTCGCTGAGCGACGCCGCCAGGATCAGCGGGCACGAGCTTCTACTGGAGGTGATCCCGCCGGGCTGCCGTGACGCCAAACACCGCGACGAGCAGGTGCTCCGCTCCATGAAGCGCATCTATAACCTGGGCATCCGCCCGGACTGGTGGAAGCTCTGCCCGCCGCAGCGTGACGCTTGGGGTGCCATCGACGCGCTTATAGATGAGCGCGATCCACACTGCCGCGGCGTGCTGCTGCTCGGCCTGAATGCAGCACCCGAGGTACTGAGCCAGGGCTTCACCGATGCCTGCGGCAGCACCACCTGCCGCGGCTTCGCGGTGGGCCGCACGATCTTCGTGGAGCCGGCGACGGACTGGCTGGCCGGTCGCATCGACGATGCGACGCTGGTGTCGCGCGCCAGCGCGGCGTTCGAACGCATGATCGCCCTGTGGCGTTCACGCGAACAGGCGCCGACCCGTACGCGTCACGAAGGGGCCGCCGCATGAGCGACACGATCCGCCTTACCTGTGCGCAGGCACTGGTCCGCTACCTGGCCGCGCTGCGAGGCCGCGATTCGCTCGGCGATGAATCGGCGCCGCTGTTCGGTGGCGTCTTCGCGATCTTCGGCCACGGCAACGTGGCCGGACTTGGCGAGGCGCTGCATGCGATCCGCGACGAGCTGCCTACCTTCCGCGCCCATAACGAACAGGCGATGGCACACGCCGCCATCGCCTATGCCAAGACGAACCTGCGTCGTCGCATGATGGCCGTGACTACCTCCATCGGCCCCGGCGCCACCAATCTCGTCACCGCGGCTGCGCTGGCGCACGTGAACCGGCTGCCGGTGCTGCTCCTGCCCGGTGATACGTTCGTGTCGCGCGCGCCTGACCCCGTGCTGCAACAGCTGGAAGATTTCGGCGACGGCACCGCGTCGGTCAACGACTGCCTGCGGCCGGTATCGCGCTACTTCGACCGCATCGTGCGCCCGGAGCAGCTGCTGACGGCGCTGCCCCGCGCGATCCGCGCGCTGACCGACCCCGCACTGTGCGGCCCGGTCACGCTCGCGCTTCCCCAGGATGTGCAGACCGAGGCCTACGACTGGCCCGTCAGCTTCTTCTCTCCGCGCGAGGTGATCTTCCGCTCGCCGATCCCGACCGACGAAGAACTCGACGATGCGGTGGCCCTCATCGCGGACGCCAGAAAGCCGGTCATCGTGGCAGGCGGTGGCGCGTTGTACGCCAACGCCCGGGGTGAGCTGCTCGATTTCGCCGATAACCATGGCGTGCCCATCTGCGAAACGCAGGCCGGCAAGGGCGTGCTGATGTGGAACCATCCGCTGCACCTCGGCCCCGCCGGCGTCTGCGGCTCAACAGCCGCCAACGCACTGCTCGCCGATGCCGACCTCATCATCGCCGTCGGCACGCGACTGCAGGATTTCACGACGGGCTCGAACGCCCTGTTCGCGCACATCCCGATCCTGTCCATCAACGTCAACACCTTCGATGCGCTGAAGGGTGGCGGCGTCGAACTGATAGGCGACGCCGCCGTCACCCTTGACTCCCTCACCCGGACACTGGAAGGCTGGGCGGTACCCACCGAGTGGACGCAGCGCGCCATCTCGGCCGCCGCCGAATGGGCCGATACCGTCACGCGCATCACGGACCAGCGCGAGGCACCCGCCGGGCGTCTTCCCTACGACGGCGAAGTCATCGGTGCCGTGCAGCGTTCGTCGCCGGATTCCACGATCAACGACATCGTGGTCTGCGCCGCAGGCACCCTGCCCGCCGAGCTCGAGAAGCTGTGGCGTACCGAGACACCCGGCGGTTACCACATGGAATACGGCTATTCCTGCATGGGCTACGAGATTGCCGGCGGCCTGGGCGCGAAGATGGCGGCACCCGACCGCGAGGTGATCGTCATGGTCGGTGACGGCAGCTACCTCATGATGAATTCCGAGATCGCGACCTCCGTGATGCTCGATGCGAAGCTCATCATCGTGCTGCTCGACAACCGCGGCTACGGCTGCATCAACCGCCTTCAGCAGGCGACCGGCAGCGCGCCGTTCAACAACATGTTCGACGACTGCGTGCAGGGCGTGCACGGCGCACCGGCGATCGACTTCGCCGCCCATGCGCGCGCGATGGGTGCCATCGCCGAACATGTCGCCGACATCGCCGGGCTCGAAGCTGCCATGACCCGCGCGCGTGCCGCCGACCGTACTTACCTCATCAGCATCGACACCGACCACACGCGCACCACCGACGACGGTGGCGCGTGGTGGGAAGTGGCGGTACCGGAAGTTTCCACGCGGGACGCCGTGCGCGAAGCGCGCAGCGGTTACGAATCCGCCATCGTGGGCCGCAAGGCCAGGAACACGCCAGCATGAAGAACGATCCCATCCGCATCGGCATCAACCCCATCTCGTGGAGCAACGACGACCTTCCGTCGCTCGGCGGCGAGACCCCACTATCGACCGCATTGTCCGAAGGCAAGGCCATCGGTTACGAAGGCTTCGAGCTGGGCAACAAATTCCCGAAGGACCCCGCGGAGCTCCGCACCCTCATGGCCGGCTACGGCCTCGATGTCGTTTCCGGGTGGTATTCCGGCCGCGTCGCGGCGCGCGCCGCGAAAGACGAGATCGTCGCGGTGGAGAAACATCTTCGGCTGCTGTCGGAAAACGGCTGCAAGGTGATGGTGTACGGGGAAGTCGCGGATGCGATCCAGGGCGAGCCGGTGCCGCTGTACAAGCGGCCACGGTTCCGTGATGCCGATGCGTGGAAACGCTACGGCGAGAACATCACCGAGTTCGCGAAGTTCACGCTCTCGCACGGCGTGCGCCTGGCGTACCACCATCACATGGGCGCCTACGTGGAATCGCCGGACGACGTGGACCAGCTCATGGCACACACCGGCGACGAAGTGGGCCTGCTGTTCGACAGCGGCCACACGTACTTCGGCGGCGGTGATCCGGTTGCCGTGCTCGACAGGCACATCGACCGCATCTGCCACGTCCATTGCAAGGATGTTCGCCCCGGTGTCATCAAGCTGGCGCGCAACCGCCAGTGGACCTTCCTCGAATCCGTGCTCAATGGCGCGTTCACCGTGCCCGGCGATGGCGTGATCGATTTCGCCGCCATCGTCGGGCGGCTGAAGCAGCACGGCTACAAGGGCTGGATGATCGTGGAAGCCGAGCAGGATCCCACCGTGGCACCCAGCTACGAATACGCTGAAACGGGTTACAACACGCTGCGTTCGCTGCTGGATCGCGAGCCGGTGAGGGAGGTCGCATGAGCCTGCTCGTCAAGGCCGCACCCGTGGGCGAGGCCATCGTCAAGGTCACGCCCGAATCCGCCCACTGGACGCACGTGGGCTTCGAGGCACGTCGCATCAGGGCCGGCGAGACCACGACCATCACGTTGCCCGACGATCGCGAAGGCTGCCTGGTGATCCTCACGGGCATCGTCGACGTCGTCGTCGGCGAGCATGCCTGGACGGGCCTCGGCGGCCGCACCAGCGTGTTCCAGGACTGCTCTACGCACGCCATCTACGCACCGCCGTCGTCCGTCTACCAGGTCACGGCGTCCGCCGACGCCGAGCTCGCCCTTGCATCTGCCCCCGCGAGCGGGCGCTTCAAGGTGCGACTCATCGAGCCCGCCGCCATGAAACGCTCCACGCGTGGCACCGGTGCCAATACGCGCTACGTCTGCGACGTGTTGCCCGAAAGCGAAGAAGCCGAATCGCTGCTCGTGGTCGAAGTGCGCACGCCCGCCGGGCACTCGTCGAGCTATCCGCCGCACAAGCACGACACGGACTCGCTCCCGCACGAGAGCGTGCTCGAGGAAACGTATTACCACCGCGTGGACCCGCCGCAGGGCTTCGCATTCCAGCGCGTCTATACCGACGAACGCGACATCGACGAGTCGATGGCCGTGGGTGACCACGACGTGGTGATGGTGCCGCGCGGATACCATCCCGTCGTGATGCCGCACGGCTACCAGGGCTACTACCTCAACGTCATGGCCGGCCCGCGCCGCGAATGGCATTTCCGCAACGATCCCGCCCACGAATGGATGATCGCGCGCTGAGCGCGCCGCCATCGGAGTAACGACCATGTCAGCCCAGCCCTCTTCCCAGTCCCTCCCGCGCATCGGCCACTACATCGGTGGCAAGCCGTATGCCGGCAAGCCCTCCGGCAGTGCGCCCGTGTATGACCCCGCCCGTGGTGTACCGGCCGCGGAAGTCGACCTCGCGTCGCTCGCGGACGTCGATGCCGCCGTGCGTAACGCACACGCCGCCTTCCCCGCGTGGTCGCAGACGCCACCGCTCAAGCGTGCACGCGTGATGTTCCGCTTCAAGGAACTCATCGAGCGCGACATGGATCGCCTCGCGCGCGTCATCGTCTCGGAACACGGCAAGGTGCTTTCCGACGCGAAGGGTGAAGTCATTCGCGGCCTCGAGGTCGTCGAATACGCGTGCGGCATCCCCGAACTGCTCAAGGGCGAATACACCGAACAGATCGCCAATGGCATCGATGCGTGGACCATGCGCCAGGCACTGGGCGTCTGCGCAGGCATCACGCCGTTCAACTTCCCGGCCATGGTGCCCATGTGGATGTTTCCCATGGCCATTGCATGCGGCAACACCTTCGTGCTCAAGCCATCGGAACGCGATCCGTCGCTGAGCCTTGAACTCGCGAAGCTGCTGACGGAAGCAGGCCTGCCCGACGGCGTGTTCAACGTCATCAACGGTGACAAGACCGCCGTCGACGCCCTGCTAGAACATGAGCTAGTACGCGCGGTCAGCTTCGTGGGATCGACGCCGATCGCGGAATACATCTATGCACAGGGCTCCGCGAAGGGCAAGCGCGTGCAGGCACTGGGCGGCGCGAAGAACCACATGATCGTCATGCCCGACGCCGATATCGAGCGAACTGCAGACGCACTCATGGGCGCAGGCTACGGTTCCGCCGGCGAACGCTGCATGGCGATCTCGGTGGCCGTTGCCGTCGGCGAAGCCACCGCTGATGCACTCGTCGCCACGCTCGCGCCACGCGTCAGGGCACTACGCATCGGCAGCGGCCTCGAGGAAGGTGTCGAAATGGGCCCGGTGGTCACCGGCGTGCATCGTGATCGAATCACCGGCTATATCGACGATGGTGAAGCCGCCGGTGCCGAACTCGTCGTCGATGGGCGCGGACACCAGGTCGCCGGCTGCGAACAGGGTTTCTTCGTCGGCGGCACGCTCTTCGACCGCGTGACGCCCGCGATGCGTATCTACAAGGAAGAGATCTTCGGCCCCGTGTTGTGCGTCGTACGCGTGCCTGACTTCGCCAGTGCACTCAAGCTGATCGACGACCATGAATTCGGTAACGGCACGGCGATCTTCACGCGCGACGGCCGCGTCGCCCGCGAGTTTGCCCATCGCGTGCAGGCGGGCATGATCGGCATCAACGTGCCTATCCCGGTTCCCATGGCCTTTCACAGCTTCGGCGGATGGAAGAAAAGCCTCATGGGCGACCATCATGCACATGGCCCGGAGTCCGTGCGTTTCTACACGCGCCAGAAGGCCGTGACCCAGCGATGGCTGAACAACGATGAAAGCGCCGGAGCCGAATTCGCGATGCCCACACATTAGTACGACAAAAACATTATGATGCGGCGGTTGGACGTAGCAGTTTTATTGTGCGTTGCAACTTAAATAATCAAAAGCGTAGTACGAAAAAGCATAATTTCTCAGGGAGAAGGGTCCATGTTTAAGCAATTGAAGAAGCGCCCCGTTGCCGGGCTGCTCATGGCTGGCCTCGGGCTGAGCGCTACGGTAGCGCACGCCCAGCAGGACGACATGAAGTCTGACTACAGCAGCATGTCCACCAGCAAGTATCTGTTCGGCGACTGGAATGGCGAGCGCACGCGCCTCGAGGAAAAGGGCGTCACGTTCGACCTCGGCTACGGCGGCGAAGCAGCCCATAACTATTCCGGCGGCGATCGTGAAATCACCCGCTACACCGACCAGTGGAAGCTGGGCGCTGCCTTCGATCTGCAGAAACTCTGGGGCTGGAACGGCGCCAAGTTCGAAATGGTGGTCACCGACCGTAACGGTCGCAACATCGGTGCAGATGCCAACATCGGCAACAACCAGCTGATCCAGGAAGTCTACGGCCGCGGCCAGACCTGGCACCTGACGGTGTTCGCGCTGACGCAGAAGTTCTTCGATGACCGCCTGACCTGGAAGCTGGGTCGTCTTCCGGTGGGCGCCGACATCGACAGCGACATGACCTGCGACTTCCAGAACCTTACGTTCTGCGGTTCGCAGCCGGGCAATATCGTGGGCGATTACTGGGTCAACTGGCCGACCAGCCAGTGGGCGACCGTCGTGAAGTTCGCCACCACGAAGGACACGTTCCTCCAGATCGCTGCCTACCAGGTGAACCCGAAGTACGTCGACGACTCCTATGCGTCGCACAAGGGCCTCTTCCCGGGCTTCCCGAGCGGCACGACCGGCGCCCTGATCCCGCTGGAATTCGGCTGGAAGCCGTCCGTCAACGGCCTGCCGGGTTCGTACCGTTTCGGCGTCTGGTACAACACGTCGAAGGGTAACGATCTCTACCTCAACACCGATCGCCAGCCGCTGGCAGAATTCGGTGGCGACGCGCTCCAGCACGGTTCCCGCAAGGGTGCGTGGATCTCGTTCTCGCAGCAGGTTACCGGCGAAGCCGGTGGCAAGGGCGCTTCGGTGTTCCTGAACATCGCGTCGGCCGATCACGAAACCTCGGCCACGAACAACCAGGTCGCGCTGGGCATGGAGTACAAGGGCATCTTCGATCGCCCGAACGACTTCATCGGCGCCGCCTTCGGTGGTTCGTACGCCAGCGGTTACGCCGCCAAGAACCAGCGCCTGATCAATGCGCTGACGGGCAGCAACACCATCGTCAGCCGCGGCTACGAGCGCGTGTCGGAAGTGTTCTACAGCTGGTCGCCGATCCCGTCGCTGGCCATCCGCCCCAACCTGCAGTACATCCAGGATCCGGGTGGCAGCAGCAAGCGTGACAATGCGTTCGTGCTCGGCCTGAAGACCAGCGTCGCGTTCTAAGTCGCCCGCTTCTGTGCTTCAGTTGAAAGGCCCGGGTTCCCCCGGGCCTTTTTTATGCCGTCATGTAGGAGCGCGCCCCGCGCGCGACATCTTTTCGCGAGGTGTTTCCAGTTGCTGGCTTTGGGGCTCGGCACTCGGCGCTCGAAGCTCGGAGCAAGAGCCGTCGGCCGTCACCCTCGTCGCTTAAACCTGCGGCGACCCGCTGGGGAAGGGCCGCTACCGCGGCCGTTTATCAATGGCCTGCGGCCCGGGTCGGGCTCCGACCGGGGTTCGCCGACTCGGCATCCTGCCTCGACGACGAAGGCCGACCGTCCGGGTCGGCCCCGCTTCGCGGCCTCTTCCGGTCAGAGCCCTCGCCTCCGCTAAGTCGCGCCGAGGGTGACGGCCGACGGCTCTTCTCACTACTGCGGTTGCGTGTGGGGAAGAGCGTGGCAAGTCACCTCGCCGTGATCATGTAGGAGCCCGCCCTGCGGGCGAAAGCCAGCTGGCGACAAGACTGCACCGCTCGCTTTCAGCTCTGCGCTTCTGGCTCTGATTTGCCTGGGCGCCGACTCGACGCTTCATTGCCCTCAAGAGGCGTTGGTCTGGAACGGGTCGCGAAAAGATGTCGCGCGCGGGGCGCGCTCCTACGCCGGGTCTCTGGCTCTTCACTTTGCGCTTTGCTTTGCGCTTGTCGCTCTCCGGCCTGCGCGCGCCAGGCCGTGCACATCGGCTACGCGCCTTCCGCTCTCCCAACCACCTACCTCACCGTTACGGAGAGCCGTCGGCCGTCACCCTCGGCGCGACTTAGCGGAGGCGAGGGCTTCGACCGGAAGAGGCCGCGAAGCGGGGCCGACCAGGACGGTCGGCCTTCGGTGTCGAGGCAGGATGCCGAGTCAGCGAACCCCGGTCGGAGCCCGACCCGGGCCGAAGGCCCATAGGAAAACCAGCCGCGGAGCGGCTCTCCCTAGCGGGTCGCCGCAGGTTTAAGCGACGAGGGTGACGGCCGACGGCTCTTGCCGTGCGCTTCGAGCTTCGAGCGTCGCGCCCCAAAGCCAGCAACTGAAAACGCATCGCGAGAAGATGTCGCGCGCGGGGCGCGCTCCTACTGTCAGCTGTCGTTTTCGGCGGACGCTGAGAGGTCGAAGCGTTCATCGCCTTCGTCTACCGTCAGGCGCATGACGATCGGGCGGCAGCACACCTGGCAATCTTCGATGTACATCTGGCTGCCCGCCGAGACATCCACTGCCACCTCGATGGTCTCCCCGCAATACGGGCAGGAAACGTCAGTGAAATCGAACATCGGGGCATTCTCCTGGGGTCGCGGGTATCCTAACTGGCTGCGAATGACCCGGAATCAACCCATGATCGATCTGGTCGGCTTCGACGGCGACGACACCCTCTGGCGCAGCCAGGAATTCTACGACCAGGCCCAGGAAGCCTTCGAAGAGATCCTCGGCCGTTACGTGGATCTCGGGGCCGACGGCCTGCGGCAGGCGCTGCTGGACACCGAGCGCGGCAATATCGCCCTGTTCGGCTACGGGGCCAAGGGCATGGCGCTGTCCATGATCGAATCCGCCATCGAGCTGACCGATGGCCGCATCGAGGCCCGCGATGTCCATCGCATCGTAAGGCTCGGCAAGGACGTGCTGGCCCACCCCGTCGACCTGCTGCCCGGCATCCGCGAGGCCGTGGAAGCCGTCGCGACCACGCACAGGGTGGTCCTGATCACCAAGGGCGACCTTTTCCACCAGGAGGCGAAGGTCGCCGGATCGGGGCTGGCCGATGTGTTCCATCGCATCGAGATCGTCTCGGAAAAGGATCCCGCGGCCTATGCGCGTCTCTTCCGCGAGTTCGGGGTCGCCGCGGACCGGTTCGCCATGGTGGGAAACTCGCTCAAATCCGATATCGTGCCGGTGCTGCGGCTGGGCGGGTGGGGCGTCTACATGCCTTACCACAGCACCTGGGCGCACGAGCGCATCGACGATTTCAGCATGACCGACCGGGTCGTCGAGGTCGCCGGGGCGGCTGGCATCCCGGCCGCCATCGCCGCGATGCACGCCTCTCCCTGAGGCCGGCCGCCCCAGTCCACACTTCTTTCGCGTGCCAGCCCCGAAGCTGCACGGGCAGGCTCATGGGAGGAAGAATCGTGCATTCGAGGTTGAAAATGGGGTGGCGGGTCATCCGCACCACGGTCCAGGGCTTCAGCGACGATGAGCTGATGACACGGGCCGCCGCGCTGGCGTTCTACTCCGCCCTGTCGTTCGCCCCGTTGCTGGTGCTGCTGCTGTGGGTCGTGGCCTCGCTGCGACCGGAATGGCAGAGCCAGCTGGTCGACAGCCTCAACGGGCTGGTCGGATCGCGGGCCTCCGATGCCGTCAAACTGGTGATCGAGAACGCCAAGCAGCGCCCGAACGTGGGCAGCATGGCCGGCGTCATCGGCCTCGGCGTGACCCTGATCGGCGCGTCAGCCGTCTTTGCGCAGCTGCAGGGCGCACTGAATCGCGTCTGGAGCCTGCAACCCCGCCCGGGCAAGGCCAAGATGGCCATCCTGGGCTGGATCCGTGCCCGCCTCCACGCGCTGGGCCTCCTCCTCTCCCTCGCCTTCCTCCTCGTGGTGTCGTTCTCGGCCAGTGCGGTCATCGCGGTGTTCGTGCGGGGCGGGACGACGGGCTGGCATGTGCTGGAGCTGGTGATCTCGTTCGCGGTGTTCGTCGTCATTTTCGGGGCCATCTACAAGGTGTTGCCCGATGCCATCATCGAATGGCGCGACGCCATCATCGGCGCCAGCCTGACGGCCCTGCTTTTCGTGGTCGGCAAGTTCGCGATCGGGATCTACCTCGAACGAAGCAACGTCGGCGGACCCTACGGCCCGGCAGGTGGCGTGGTGGTCCTGCTGGTCTGGGTCTACTACTCCGGCCTGATCCTCCTGCTGGGCGCCGAACTCACCGAGGCCGTCGCGGAGGAACGCGGTACGCCGATTAAACCGCGCCCGTACGCCATGTCGACGCGCGTCGGCGCGGAGGCCCGGGTTGACCCGTCCGTCACGGCGCCAGCGGTATCCCTTAAGGCCAACGATAAGGAGGACCCCTCATGAAGACCCATATGTTCGCCGTTGCTGCCCTTGTTCTTGCCACGGGCGTGGCCGTGTCCACGCCGGACGTCGCCCAGGCACAGACGCATCGTAGCCAGCACCAGGTCTGTCGCGATGTCCGCACGAAGGAAATCCAGTCCAGGGACAACAACCGCCTGATCGGCACCGGTGTCGGCGCGGCGGCAGGCGGCCTGCTCGGCAACCAGGTCGGCCACGGCAAGGGCAAGACCCTGGCGACGGTGGCAGGCGCGGTGGGCGGTGGCTATGTCGGTAACCAGGTCCAGAAGAACCACCAGGACAACAACGCGCGCTACGTGACGCACCGCGAGTGCCATTGGGTCAACGACTGATCGCAGGCACGCGGCAGGCTGTAAGCGACTGGCCTGACGGCCGGTCTTATGGGAAGGGCGCTCACCGGGCGCCCTTCCCTGTTTCCGGAGGTTCCATGAGCCACGCCGATCCCGAACGTCGCCGCTTCCTCGGTGTCCTGGCCGTCACGACGGCCGGTGCCCTGTCCCTGCCCTTCATCTTCCGCGCCACGCGCCCCGCGATGGCGGCGGACGCGCCCGTGCCCAAAGGTGGCAACGTCACGCTGGACTGCTTCGGAGCGGACAAGAAGCCGCTGGGATCCTGCGTCGAATCGCGCGTGGTGCTGACCGAAGCGGAGTGGAAGGCAAAGCTGGATGCGAAGGCGTACTACGTCACCCGCGAGGCCGGCACCGAGCGCGCGTACACCGGTATCGGTTACGACAACCACGCCGATGGCCTCTACCGCTGCATCGGATGCGACACGGCGCTGTATGACTCCGCCACGAAGTTCGATTCCGGCACGGGCTGGCCGAGCTTCTGGCAGGCCATATCGAAGCGCAACGTCGTGCAGTCAGCGGACAGCAGCCTGATCGAAGAGCGTACGGCCGTGTCGTGCGCCCGCTGCGACGCGCACCTAGGCCATGTGTTCGACGATGGCCCGGACCCGACCGGGCTGCGTTATTGCATGAACGCCGCTGCGATGCGCTTCGTGCCGAAGCAGGCAGCGTAACGGACGGCGTCCGCCACGACCGCCACCGGGTCGTAGGAGCGCGCCCCGCGCGCGACATCTTTTCGCGAAACATGTGGGCCTGCGTAAAACGTGCGGTCGGTGGGATGAGATGTGGACCGGTGCGAGGACATGTGGGCCGGCGTGAGCGGATGTGGACCGGGGCGAAAAGATGTCGCGCGCAGGCGCGCTCCTACAAAAATCCCGCCGAAAAAAAACCCCGCCGGGGCGGGGTTTCCTTTGGTTACATGCCTGGCGGCGGGGTCAGCTGGTATTCCTTCGGCGGCGTTTCCCCCTTGAGGTAACGCACGAAGTAATCCCAGCGGCGACGGGTCATGTATGTCGTCGCGGCGCCGTAGCCGTGGTGGGCGTTCGGGATCATGACGAGGTCGAAATCCTTGTTCGCCTTGATCAGCGCGTCGACCACCAGCAGCGTCTCGTACGGCGGCACGTTGTCGTCCGACGTGCCGTGGGCCAGCATCAGGTGGCCCTTGAGGCCCGAGACCCACTTCTGGTTCGCCTGGTCGTCGTAGTTGGACTTGCCGTCCTTGTCGGTGACCAGCAGACCCTGCCACTTCTCGGCCCAGTCGTCTTCGTAGTTGCGGTTGTCGTGGTTGCCCGACTCCGAGATGCCCACCTTGAAGGTATCCGGGTACCGGAACATGGCCGTCGCGGTGGCGTTGCCGCCGCCGGAGTGACCCCAGATACCGACGCGGTTACCGTCGATCCACGCGTACTTCTTCACCAGCTGGTTCACCGCGCCGACCTGGTCGGGCAGCGTGTTGTCGCCGATGTTCTCGAAATACGCATCGTGGAACGCCTTCGAGCGCCACGGGGTACCCATGCCGTCCACGGCGATCACGATGAAGCCGAGCTCGGCCAGCGCCTGGTTGTCGCCATGCGTGGGCGTGAAGCTGCGGGTGCGCACCGAACCGGTCTGCGGACCGGGGTAGATGTACACCACCAGCGGGTACTTCTTCGACGGATCGAAGTTCGACGGCTTGAACATCTGGCCGTAGAGATCGGTCTTGCCGTCACGCGCCTTCACCGTGAAATCGGTGGGCGGCACCCAGCCGATCGCCTTGAGGCGCGAGATATCGGCGCGCGCGACTTCCTTCACCGTGGCACCGGTATCGGCGCGACGCACCACCGCCACCGGCGGCGTGTCGATCGTGGAATACGAGTCGAAGAAGTACGTGCCGTCCTTCGACAGCGAGACGGTGTGGTCGGCGTTTTCCGGCGTCAGCAGGGTCAGGCCCTTGCCGTCGAAGCCCACCTTGTAGAACTGCTGGAAATACGGGTTCTCGCCCTTCTCGCGGCCAACGCCACGGAACCAGATGGTCTTCGTCTTCGCATCGATACGCAGCACTTCGGTGACGTTCCAGTCGCCCTTCGTGATCTGCTGTTCGAGCTTGCCGGTCTTCAGGCTGTAAGCGTAGAGATGGCCCCAGTTGCTGCGCTCGGAGAACCAGATCACCTGGTCGGTTTCCGGCACGTACTGCCAGTTCACCATGCCGTTGCCGCTCTCGAAATAGGTCTTCACCTTTTCGTCGAACACGGTGCGCACGTCACCCGTTTCCGGGTTGGCCACGCGGAACCATTCCTGCTTGTGGTCGCGCGAGGTGGAAACGAAGCCGATGCTCTTGCCGTCGGCGGCCCAGCGCACGTCGTCCCACAGGCCCGGGCTGCAAGACACGTCATCGCACAGCGTGGAGCGATGCTGGTCGGCAGGCATCTTGAAGCGGACGGTCTTCTTCGTCGGCACGTCGATCACGACGCGCTCGATCATGGTCACGTCCTTGTCGCCGGGCAGCGGATACTTCCACGTGTCCACCTTGGGATGGCCGACATTGACGCTGACCGTGGTCATCTCGCCGGTCTTGCGCTGGTCCTGCTGGAACGTGGCGATCTTCTTCGAATCCGGCGACCACACCACGATGGCGTCATCGGTGTGCTTCCAGCCGGCGTTGTCCGTGGCGTAGCCGAAATCCTTGATGCCATCGGTGGTCAGCTGCGTTTCCGCCCCCGACGCCACGTCACGCACCCAGAGGTTCCAGTTGCGCACGAACGCTTCGGACTTGCCGTCGGGGGAAGCCAGGCCCGGCTCGTCGCCGTAGTCCTTGCCAGCTGCGTCTTTCTTCGCAGCGGCTGCTTCGCACTTGCCGATGGCCTTGTCGCAGACGTAATGCTTGCCGCGCGAGGTGATGTCGAGGCCATCGTCCGGCCGCACCACGAAGGCGCTGACCGGCAGGCGGGCCGGGTCCACTTTCTTGCCCGTGCTCGCGGAGAGCGCTGCCGCCACCTTGTCGCGGTCGAAGGCGCGCGTGGCCTGGCCCGAGGCCGCATCGACGGTGAGGAACTGGTCGCCGTCCTTGTCATGATCCCGATACCAGAAGTGCGTATCGTCGATCCACGTGACGCGCTGGACCGAATGGTCCACCAGCGTCTGCGCGTTCATGAGGAACGAATCCGCGTGGCGGTATTCGTCGGTGGAGACGGTCTGCGCCGAGGCAGTCGCCCCGATCAGGCCGAGAAGGACGGCGCCGGATAGCGCCGCGTAACGTGTAGTCGACATGCAGGATCCCCGTGACAGCGACAACGGCGCAGGGCGCGCCGCGAACCGGACGAGGCTAGCCCCCACGGCTGGCGCAGGCGTATGCCATTGGTCACGGTCGAGGCATCAGGCCCCGTGCCGACCCGTGCGGAAGCGGCGGCCCTGGCGTTCCACCAGCTTCAGGGCCAGGCCGTCGGGCAGCAGGCTGAAGATCGTCCTGATGGCCCGGTTGACCCACCCGTTCACGTAGACGGCCTTGCCTGCCTCGACGGCGTCGAGGCCCTGGCGGGCAACGGTGGCCGCATCCATCCAGAGGAAACGGGGCATCTTCGAGACGAGCTCGCGCGACCCGGTGACGTCGTGGAACTCGGACCAGGTGAAACCGGGGCAGAGGGCCGTGGCCTGGACCCCGGTGCCCTTGCCTTCCAGCGCCAGCGACTGCGAAAACCTGATCAGATAGGCTTTCGACGCGGCGTACAGGGTGTGGCCGGCCGACCCGGGCACATGACCGGCGAGCGACGCAACGTTGACGATACGGCCGAAGCCCCGCGCCTTCATGCCCGGCAGCAGGCGCCAGGCGAGCTCGGTCGGCGCGGTCATCAACACCTGGATAAAGGCCGCATGCGTGGCCCATGACTGCTCGTCGAAATAGCCCGTGACGCCGTAACCCGCGTTGTTGATCAGCACGTCGATCGTGAGGCCCTGGGCGTCGAGCGCCGCGACGAGTGCTTCGGGGCCGTCCTCGCGCGCCAGATCGAGCGGCGCGACGATGGCTTCGATGCCGTGGCGGTCACGCAGTTCCCTGGCCAGGGCCTCGAGGCGGTCGGCGCGACGGGCGGTCAGCACGAGGTGATAGCCGCGTCGCGCGAGCTCGCGGGCGAAGGCTTCGCCGATGCCTGCCGAGGCGCCTGTCACGAGCGCGCGGCGCGGGGCGACGGCGGGGTCGCCCGGGTTTCGCGCGCGTGGGCCGGTCTGTGTGGTCATGGGGGTGCTCCCGTTGTGCGTGACAGCGTGGAGTATGCGCGCGGCGCACATGAACGAACGCCCATTGTGGTGAGGTACGCCACGCCAGTTTCACCGCTTCTTGCACCCCCCGGCAGCCAAGCTGTGCGTCCATCAACACGACTCCCACGAGTCTTAAAGGAGCCAACCATGACCAGCACCGACCATGACATCAAGGTACTCAACAACCTGATCGAGACCACCATCGACAGCGCTGAAGGTTATGGCGAAGCCGCGAAGGATGCCGACAACACCCGTTATGCCGCGCAGTTCCAGTCGCGCGCATCCGAGCGTCGCCAGGTTGCCAGCAAGCTGCAGCAGCAGGTTCGTTCGCTCGGCGGCAACCCGGAAGACGACGGCACCGTTCTCGCCAAGGCGCACCGCATGTTCGTCGAACTGCGCGCCAAGATGAGCTCGAAGGACGACACCGCCATCGTCGACGAAGTCGAGCGCGGCGAAGACCACATCAAGGCGAAGTACGAAGACGCCCTGAAGGACACCGACGTGACCGCCGGCACGCGCTCGCTGATCAACGAGGCCTATGTCTCGGTCAAGCAGGGCCACGACCAGATGCGCGACCTGAAGCATGCGCTTCACGGCACGAACTGAGTCACCTGCCGGCGCCCCGCGCCGGTACTGAAAAGGCGGGGCCTGACGGCTCCGCCTTTTTTATGCGCCAGGGAAAACGACGACCATGGTGAGAACGACAACCGTGGGCGAGAACGAAAACCATGGCGAAAACGACAGCCACGGCGAAAACGACAGCCACGGCGAAAACGACAACCATCGTAGGAGCGCGCCTTGCGCGCGACATCTTTTCGCGACAACCACGAACGGTTCGCGAAGAGATGTCGCGCGCGCGGCGCGCTCCTACAGAGGCGGTGTAGCGCGTTTGTGTCTTACTGCGCGCCCTGGTCTTCGTTCATCAGCGCGGTGATCTGCGCCTTGTGGGCTTCATAGAACGCCACGTTCTTCTGGTTCACCTTCGACTGGTCCACGTAAGCGGCCATCTGCGGGTTGCTCTTCGCCTCCGACGCAATCGCTGCGTTGGTCACCGCGAGGTTGGCGAGCAGGAATTCCCGGGGCGTGAAGCCGTGCTTCTTGATCAGCGGTGAAATGCGCGGATCGGAATTGGTCACCTGCGCCGCGAGATCGTCGAGCGAATGGATCTTAGAGAAGTCGGTCTTGGCGTCCTTCGGCTTGATGCCCTGGGCCTTGGCTTCCTGCGACACCTTCACGATGCGGTTGAACACATCGTCATTGAGGTTGTAGTTCTGGATGGCCTGGCGATCCGATGCGGGGATCTGCGAGGCAGGGTTGCCCTGCGCCGGTGCCGAATCGGCAGGTGCGGCCTGCGCGGCAGGGGCAGCCTGCTGGGCAAAGGCGGCGACGGGTGCGACGGTGGTAGCGGTAGCCAGCAATGCGGCCAGGATATAGCGAGACTTCACGGGCAACTCCTTCATGGTCATGTCCGTGCCGGACAGGGTGGTCAGCTTAAAACGGCAAATGTTACGTATGTGTCGGCGCGGTCACGCGGTCTTCAGGAATCTTCGGCGCATTCCAGCCCATGGCGTTATAAAAATGGTACCGGGCCACGCCGACGTATTCGTGGATGGCGAAGTCGGCGAACGACAGGTTCTCCGACGTGGGCAGCCAGTCATACCGGGCCGTGACGTAGTCGCCGCGCACCGGTTCACCGTGGATCGCGAAGTGTGCGAAATAAAGCAGGGCACGTTTCAGGTGCACGGCCGACGAGACCAGTACTACCTTGTCGGCGTGATAGGCCATGAGCAGCGGCTTGCTGAACTGCGCATTCTGGAAGGTGTTCATGCTCTGCGCCTCGAGGATCAGGTCGGCGCGTGGGATGCCGAGGCGGTCGAGCGAGATCGCGTAGACGTCGGCTTCGGCCTGCTTGAGCTTCGCGGCGTCACCGCCACTCACCTCGACCTTGCAGTCCGCCCCGGTGGCCTTGCAGGAGCGGTAGAGCTCGGCGGCGCGAAGGATCCTGCCGTTCGCGTAGAGGCTGGGCTCGACCGCACCGGCGCCGCTACGCACCGTGCCGGCGCCCAGCAGGATGATCACGTTGCGCTGCCCCCAGGCCGCGACATCCGGCGCGAAGCCGGACTGCAGGCTGCCGAGCAACATGCCGGTCAACGGGCCGCAGCCGGCGAAGAACAGCCAGGCCACCGCCAGGAGCATGAAGATGCCGCCGGAGAGTGCCCGACGGAAGCGCATGAGTACCAGGGCGATCACGAACAGAAGCAGGAAGAGGTTCAGGGTCATGAAGCGGAGCGTAGCGCGCGGCGTGTTTCGAGGCTATGGCGGCCACGCTCCAGAGGGCGATTGCCCCGCCGGAACCCGTTCACCGCCGGGAACCGGTTGACCGCCGGGAACCGGTTGACCGCCGGAACCGGTTGACCGCCGGGAACCGGTTGACCGCCGGACCCGGTTGACCGCAGGGTCGAGGTTTCGTAGGAGCGCGCCCTGCGCGCGACAGCTTTTCGCGAACACCTTCAAGCTGGCGCGAAGACGTTGAACGCGAGGCGAAAGATGTCGCGCACAGGGCGCGCTCCTACTGTTGGTCCAGTGCTTTTTGCAGGCAGTCCACCAGCGTGTCGCCGGAATACGGCTTGCCCAGATAGCAGAATGCCCCGGCGGCCATGACCCGCTCGCGGATCCGCTCGTCGGGAAACCCGGAGACGAAGACGATCGGGTAGGTACGACCGCGCTCGATCAGGCGGCGTTGCAGGGCCGTGCCGTCCAGGCCAGGCATGTTCACGTCGGAGACCAGTACGTCGACGCCTTCGTCGCGCCCCGGCTCGAGGAACTCCTCCGCCGAGGCAAAGCCCCGCGCTTCGTGCCCGAGCGACCGGACCAGGCTGGCGGTGGCCAGGCGCACCGCGTCGTCATCGTCGACGATCGCCACGATCCTGTTCGCGACCAAGCCGGGTTCCTTGTGCAGTCTGTGCATCACGCGGCTTACAGTGCACCGACGCGTGCCCGGAGGAAATCATACGGAGGTGTGTGGTCTACCCGGGCGTTCAGGGTGAGGGGTTGGCGTCGAGTGCCTCGGCCGCCTTCACCAGCTCCGCGAGAGAGCGCACCCCCATCTTCCGCATGACGTTGCCCCGGTGGATCTTCACCGTGATCTCCGACAGGCCCAGCAGGCCGCCCACCTGCTTGTTCATCAGCCCGGTGGTCACGTGGCGCATGACCTCGCGCTCGCGTGGAGTGAGCGAGGCATAGCACTGGCGCACGGACTGCAACGCTTCCGCGCTGCGCCGGCCGGCGGCATCGCGCTCGATGGCGTGGGCGACCGCGTCGAGCATGTCCTGGTCGCGGAAGGGCTTCGAGAGGAAATCCAGCGCGCCCGCCTTCATGGCGCGGACGGTCATGGGGATGTCCCCGTATCCGGTCATGAAGACGATGGGCAGGCGATTGTCCATGGCCGCGAGCTGATGCTGGAAGTCGAGCCCGCTGACGCCGGGCAGGCGCACGTCGAGCACGAGGCAGCCGGGGGCACCGGGGTTCTCGCGGGAAAGAAAATCCGTCGTGCTACCGAACGAGGCCACGGCCAGGCCGACCGAACGGAACAGGGAAGCGAGCGCCTCGCGCACGGAAGCGTCGTCGTCGACGATGCATACCACGGGTATCCCGGACGCGTCAGGCATGTCGGACAGGGTCATGCGCTCGCTTCCTCCGCCAGCATGGCCGGCAGCGTGAAATGAAAGGTCGATCCGCCCCCCGGCCGGTCGGTTGCCCAGAGGCGCCCGCCATGAGATTCGATCGTCGAGCGGCAGATGGCAAGCCCCATGCCCATCCCTTCCCCGCTCGTCGTGAAGAACGCATCGAAAAGATGAGGCGCGATGTCTTTGGGAATACCGGTGCCTGTGTCCTCGACTTCGACGAGAAGGCCATGCGCATCGGCAGCCGGAACCTCCGGAGCCGTGTCGTGGGCATGCATGTCGTGGGAGCGCGCCTTGCGCGCGACAGCTCCTCGCGAAGAGCTGTCGCGCGCAGGGCGCGCTCCCACAAAGGCGGTGTCGTGGGCGGCACGCGCCCGGATCACCAGTTGCCGCGGGCCCGGCATATCCGACATCGCCCGTATCGCGTTGCCCATGAGGTTCACGACCACCTGCTGCAGCTGCACGCGATCGCCGTGCGGGACCGGTGCATCGTCTGCCAGGTCCATGTGCAGCGAGACACGATGCTGCATGAGTTCGCCCTCCAGCAATTGCACGCACTCCTGCAGCAACGCGTGGAGGTCGAAGCGCACATGCTGCCGGGGCTCCTTGCTGGCCAGGCTGCGCACGCGCCGCACGACTTCACTGGCGCGCCGGGCATCGGCCACCACGCGTTCGATGGCCTGGAAGGCTTCCCCCATGTCCGGTTCCGGACGGCGCAGCCAGCGCAGCGCCGCTTCGCCATGGGTCACGATCGCTGCCAGCGGCTGGTTCACCTCATGGGCGATCGACGCACTCATCTCGCCCAGCGCCGTGACACGCGCCGCCTGCGCCAGCTCGGCCTGCAACGCCATCAGGGCGCGCTCCGCGTGCTTGCGATCCGTGATGTCCACGACGCTCACCAGCACGCGGTCGTAGCGACGCGGGCCCAGCGGCATGCTGATGCCGAAAAGCACGGTAAGCCGTTCGCCGCGAAGGTTGACCAGATGGGTCTCGCCTTCCGCGGCGCCAGCGCCATCGGCCACGGTCAGCAACACGTCCGCGAAGGTCACGTCCGAATCGGGCAGGAAGCGGTCGAGCGGCCCGATCAGGTCGGCGCGCGTGCGGGCGCCGAGCATCCGCACGGTGGCGTCGTTCACATCGGTCACGTGGGTCAGGTGGCACGCCTCGCGCACGAAATCCGGGTTGGCCTTCAGGTAAGCAGGCAGATCGGTCATCCCCTGTTCGCGCAGTGCGTCCACGCGCTCCATCACCGCCGAGTAGTCCTCTTCCCAGAACGAGAAACGCGCCGTGCGGAAAATGCTGCGATACCGGCGCTCACTTTCGGCGAGTGCGGCATCGGAAGCCCGTCGGGCGGTTATGTCGGTACCGGCATCCAGTATCCGTAGTGGCCGCCCACGATCATCCCGGAGCAGCGCGCAGCGGGCTTCGACGATCACCAGTCGGCCATCGCGATGCTGCTGGATAAGCTCCCCCTCCCAGCGACCGGCCTCGAACAGCGCCGCATCGGCCTCGGCGCGGTCGGCCACGAAAGCCGTCGCCAGCAGTTCGCTGGCACGGCGGCCGATGGCCTCGGCGGGCGTCCAGCCATAAAGCTGCTCGGCACCGCCGTTCCAGAGCACGATCACGTCATCCATGTCGCGGACGAAGATGGAGTCGTGCGTCAGCTCGATCAGGCGGGCCTGTCCGGCGATGGTGGCAAGCCGGTCGATGTTCCGCAGGACCATGGCGCCGGTGAGGAGAATGGCGGCGAGGCTCACCGCGCAGCGAAGCATGGGCGCATCGAGCGCGGGCCAGCCATGGCCCGACAGGAATCCCAGCGTCGTGAGCGCCACGCAACCCATCAGCGCCGCCACGGTCACCGGCCGGTTTCCCGTGGCCGCCACCAGTAGCAGCACGACGACATAGAGCACGGCCACCGCGCCCTGCAACGGGGTCAGCGTGTCCACGACGAACACGGCCAGCCCCAGCACGACGGCGGCGCAGGTCATCATGAGCGCCTTGCGCCGGCGTGGACGGACCACGGGCGCATAGGGGCGACGCTGGAGGGGTCGCGCTGAAGGCATAGAGGGAAACCAGGCACCGCACGTCTTGTACGGGTTCGGCCCGAAGCGTGTGGGATCGCCGTCACGAGGTCTTGCACGCCGGTGATGGTTTTTGACTGTTACGGCACGATCCTTACAAGATTCCCGGCGAAGGTTGCGCCTCATCCTTTCGTATGGTGCCCACCGCCCGTATGTAGAATTCTGCCGCCACCCGCATCGCGCTTAGGCTGCATCCATGGGCAAGCCGTCCATGGCATGACGATGCGGAGACCACGACGATGCGATACGAAACCCATGGTTCCGCTGGTACCAGCAGCGTGGCACACCTGCTGGAGCAGGCACTCACCGCGGTGGACAACGACCTCGACACGGCGCGCGCGTGCGTGGCCCGGGTCGCCGCTCTCCTGGAACGCCGCCAGGACGCACCGACCGCCACGGGCATGACCGATGCGACAGCCCGCCGTCGCTCCGGGGCCGGGCTGGCCCCCTGGCAGGCGCGCCGCGTCGCCAGCCACGTCGACGAGCATCTCTCGTTCTCCATCACCATCGACCAGCTCGCCGCCATCGCGGGGCTGTCAAGCAGCTATTTCTGCCGGGCCTTCAAGGACACCTTCGGCCATCCGCCGCACGCTTACATCATGCGGCGCCGCGTGGAACGGGCCCAGGCCCTGATGCTGCAGACACGCGAGCCATTGAGCCAGATCGCGCTGTCCTGCGGGCTGTCGGACCAGGCCCACCTGTGCAACCTGTTCCGTCGCCTGGTGGGGCAGAGCCCGAGTCACTGGCGGCGGGCCAGGTGGCAGGAAGCCTGAGCGCGGGATATCCCACGCCCGGGCGTCGTTGCTCAGCCGAACAGTTTCTTCGCCACCTCGGCGATGTGTTTGCCCTGGAAACGGGCGCCGGCGAGTTCATTCTCGCTGGGCTGGCGCGAACCGTCGCCGCCGGCCAGCGTGGTGGCACCGTAAGGCGTTCCGCCCGTGACTTCATCGAGCTTGAGCTGGCCCTGGAAGCTATACGGCAGGCCCACCGGGATCAGGCCGAGGTGGAACAGGTTGGTGATGATGGAGAACAGCGTCGTTTCCTGGCCGCCATGCTGGGACGCCGTCGACGAGAACGCGCCGCCGACCTTGCCGTTGAGCGCGCCACGCGCCCAGAGGCCGCCGGTCTGGTCGAGGAAGCTGGCCATCTGCGAGCTCATGCGACCGAAGCGGGTGCCGGTGCCGACAATGATCGCGTCATAGGCTTCGAGCTCGTCGACGCGGGCGATGGGGGCTTCCTGGTCGAGCTTGAAGTGTGACGAGCGCGCCACATCCTCGGGGACGGTTTCGGGGACACGCTTGATGTCGACGGTGGCACCCGCTTCACGTGCGCCTTCGGCAACGGCTTTCGCCATCTGCTCGATGTGACCGTAGGTCGAGTAATAAAGAACGAGAACCTTAGCCATGCGCGCATCTCCTCAGTGAAAGAATCCCGAAGGGCACTTTAGGCACGATGATGTTCAAGCCATGTGTCCGCACGCCCTCGCAACATCTCGAGGTTACCTGCATGTCGTACGCCCGGATCGTCGAACGCCGCTCCACCCTGGCACCCGTGCCGAAATCGCATGCCTGGCAGGTGCTGCGTGAGGCCGCGCGCATCGAGCCCGACGAGGGCGCCCGGATCGCCTGGTATCGCAACGACCCCATCAACCAGCTGGACCGCCAGACGGCCGAAGCGCTGGTGGCCTCGGGCCGCCACGATGAGGTACTCGGCTTCCTCCGGCAGATCTGATGCGGATATGCCGGGCGTCCTGCAGTGGCGTCGGGTCCACGGACGAAGATACAGTGGTGTCGTGTCCATCGACGAAGCCTTCAGCCCTGCCCGCGACGAGCGCCTCACTGCCGAGCGTGCTTACGAGCTGTACTGGGCCGAACTCCTCGGCGCCGCGACGACGTTTTCCTGCGTCGGCCATGGCCCGGACGGCCAGCCGTGCAACGCGCCCATCATCTGCGCGTGCCTCGAGAAGCCCGAGCAGAACCTGCGCATCCGGCCCTATTTCCGGTCGCGGCGCATCGAGGACCATGCCGCGACGTGTGAGGTCGTGCATGGCCGGGGCGACCGCCCCGCCGTAAGCCACGCGGATGTCTTCGAAACGGAACGGCCGGCGGACCACTTCAGTGCCGTCGGTGCCGGCACCGGCACCGGAACGTTCAACGACGCGACGCCTGTCGATCCTGCGTCGACGTCCACGCCGCCGCTCCGCCGGGCCCCGTCGAAAGCATCCGGGACGGCGCCCCGCCCCGGCCACTACTACCGACTTTCATCGCTCGTCCAGAAATTCCTCGAACACCGCCGTGACCGGGATCTCGGCGAGGCTGCCGTGGAGATCGGTGGGGAAAGCACGACGTACGAAGCCCTCTTCCGCAACGTTTTCCGGCAGAAGGTCGCCGATCTCACCGGCACCCGTGCGGTCTGGTGGGGCAAGGCGTCGCTTCGGGCGACGAAGGAAGGCGGCTATTACCTGCGCTTCTCGCGACCCTTCCGTCATGGCGATGCAGAGCTCCGCCCGACGATCACGCTCACCGCCCGGGACATAGACGCGTACCCCGTGCGCAAGCTGCTGAGGGCCCGCCTCGACAAGCTGATCGCGGAGGCCGGGGGGGCGTGCGTGGTGTTCGCCTGGGCAAAGCCCTGGATGCCGAAAGATGCCGAGGCACCTTTCGTGCGCTTCTACGTCAACAACCTCGACCACATCGACGTCCGCGGCCCGGATATCTTGGATGAACTCAGGAGCACGTCGCGGATTCCCGTGCCGTGACACGATGTTGACCCCGCCGCGCCGAAGATCCCCGCATGACACGCAGACGCAAGTTCCGCCTCCCGTTCGTCCGGCATCCACACGACGCGTCGCATGAATATGACGATGCCAGTTATGACGGCGGCGTGTCGGGCGGTGCCTACCTGCGCCATGTGGTGATGGCGGTAGTGGTAGTCATCGTGCTGTCAGTGGTGGTGCGCTGGGCGTTCTTCTGAGCCGTTCATCAAGGGCCCCCACGCCGGCCCAGGCGCGCCGACACCAGTAGGAGCGCGCCCTGCGCGCCGGCATCAGTAGGAGCGCGCCCTGCGCGCGACATGTTTTCGCCGCAGTCCATACGTGATCGCGAAAAGATGTCGCGCGCAAGGCGCGCTCCTACCCGGCGTGGTGGTAGATGCGGCCTTCGTTGGGTTGGAGGTCCGTGCCGGGCGACGTGTCCGTGGTCGACAGAAGCAGGGTGCCGGCTGGCGGTGGCACGAACGCCGCGGCTGCATTCGTGAAGTTCAACGCGACGACAAGCCGCTGGTCGCCGTGGCTTCGGGCAAAGACCATCACCGCGTCGTCCACGCTTACCAGCTCGAAACGACCGGTGCTCAATGCCGGGATCGCACGACGCAGGCGAAGCAGCTCGCGGTACAGCGACAGCATCGACGCGGTATCGCCATCCTCGGTCGCGACATTGCAGGACGCTACCCCGTCCCCCATCGGAAGCCATGGCGTGCCGACCGAAAACCCCGCGCCAGCGTCGGGCGTCCAGCGCATCGGCGTGCGCTGCGGATCGCGCCCGAGTCCCTTCCCCGGCTCGTTGCGCTCGAACGGATCGCGCACGTCGTCGAAGGCGATGGGTACGTCGCGCATGCCGATCTCGTCGCCGTAGTAGAGCGTCGGCGTGCCGCGCAACGTCAGCAGCAGCATGGCAGCCACGCGTGCCTGTGCGTCACCGACGCGGGAGGCGATGCGAGGCTTGTCATGATTGCCCAGTACCCAGTTCGGCCATCCACCCGGCGGAATGGCGGTGTCGTAACGCACGGCGAGGCTCGCGACCGAGCGAGCGTCCCAGGGCGTGCCCATGAGCAGGAAATTGAACGGCAGGTTGGCGCCGTCGAGGTTCGATCCGTAGTACGCCACGATGCGTTCCAGCGGCAGGTAGAGCTCGCCGATCAGCACGCGATTCGGGAACTCGTCGACCACCTTGCGCATGGCCCTCACCACGTCCTGCGTCTCGGGGATGTCCGCGATGTACAGCGGCAGGAACCGGTTCGCCTCCGAATCGATGCCTTCGCGGTAGTCCGGGTTCAGGGGGTTGTCGCGGAAGGCCTCGTCTTTCATGACGTGGTAGAGCACGTCGACACGAAAGCCATCGACGCCACGCCGCAGCCAGAAACGCAGCGAGTCGTGCATTGCATCGCGCAGCGCCGGATGCCGCCAGTTGAGATCGGGCTGCTTGTCCAGGAACAGATGCAGGTAGTACTGCCCCGTGGCGTCGTCGAACTTCCACGCGCTGCCGCCGAAGTTGGACAGCCAGTTGTTGGGCGGCCCGCCATCGGCTGCCGGATCATGCCAGATGTACCAGTCGCGGAACGTGCTGCTGCGCGACCGACGGCTCTCGCGGAACCATGGGTGCTCGTCGGAGCTATGGTTCGGCACGAAGTCGAGTATCACTTTGAGGCCGAGGGCGTGTGCGTCGGCGAGCAGCGCATCCATGGTGGCGATGTCGCCGAACAGTGGATCGATGCCACGGTAGTCGCTCACGTCATAACCGAAGTCCGCCATCGGCGAGGGATACACCGGCGAAATCCAGAGCGCATCGACGCCGAGGCCGGCCAGGTAAGGAAGCTTGCCCCGGATGCCTTCGAGGTCACCGATGCCGTCGCCGTTCGCATCGGCGAACGAGCGTGGGTACACCTGGTAGATCACGCCGGACTGCCACCACTTCGGATCACTGCTCATGAAGCCCTCTGCCCCGCCGCGCGCTCAGACCGGAGTACCGAGGGTGTCGGGGCGCATGTGTAGGGAACGCCTTCACGCGGTACCTCGTAGGATCCCACGCATCTCCAGCGCCGGTAGCCGTCATGATCAACGACCTCTGGTACAAGAACGCCGTTATCTACTGCCTCTCCGTTGCCTCGTTCCAGGATTCGAACGGCGACGGCACCGGTGACTTCCAGGGTCTCGCGCGACGGCTCGATTACCTGCAGGGCATCGGCGTGACCGCCGTGTGGCTCATGCCTTTCCAGACGTCGCCGGGGCGCGACGGCGGCTACGACATCGCGGATTACTACAACGTGGACCCGCGCTACGGCACCCTCGGTGACTTCGTGGAGTTCACGCATGCCGCCCACCAGCGCGGCATGCGCGTGCTGATCGACCTCGTCGTGAACCACACCTCCGACCAGCATCCGTGGTTCCGGGAGGCATGCCGCGACCCCGGGTCGAGATATCGCGACTGGTACGTGTGGTCGAAGACCAGGCCGGCCAGCGCCGACGAAGGCATGGTCTTTCCCGGCGTGCAGAAAAGCACGTGGACGTACGAGAAACGTGCGAAGGCGTGGTACTTCCATCGCTTCTTCAACTTCCAGCCCGATCTCGACACCGCCAATCCGTACGTGCAGGCCGAGATCCTCAAGATCATGGGCTTCTGGACGCAGCTAGGCGTATCCGGATTCCGCATGGATGCCGTGCCCTTCGTCATCGCGACCAAGGGTGCCGATGTCACGAAACCAAAAGAACAGTTCGACATGCTGCGTTCGTTCCGTGAGCTGCTGCAGTGGCGCAAGGGCGACGCGATCATCCTGGCGGAAGCCAACGTGCTGCCGAAAGACGACATGCAGTACTTCGGTGACGATGGTGACCGCCTGCAGATGATGTTCAATTTCCAGGTGAACCAGAACCTGTTCTACGCACTGGCGTCGGGCGATGTGCGCCCCCTGGCCGGGGCCCTCGAGAAGACGCGCCCGCGCCCGTCCACCGGGCAGTGGGCCCTCTTCCTGCGCAACCACGACGAGCTGGACCTGGGCCGCCTGACGAAGACGCAGCGCGAGCGCGTCTTCGCGGCGTTCGGGCCGGACAAGGACATGCAGCTCTACGACCGCGGCATACGCCGGCGACTCGCACCCATGCTTCGCAACGACCGGCGCCGGCTCGAGCTGGCCTACAGCCTCATGTTCACGCTGCCCGGCACGCCGGTGCTGCGTTACGGCGACGAGATCGGCATGGGCGACGACCTCGCGTTGCCCGAACGCGAATGCGCGCGCACGGCCATGCAGTGGTCGACCGAGCGGCTGGGTGGCTTCACCGATGCGAAGCGCGCCACGACGAAGGTGATCGACAAGGGGCCCTTCGGGTTCGCGCACGTGAACGTGGCCGAGCAGCGGCGGGATCCCTCGTCGCTGCTCAACTGGATGGAACGGATCATCCGCATGCGCAAGGAAATCCTCGAGGTGTCGTGGGGCGACTTCGAAGTGCTTCCGCTGGATGACAACGCGATCCTGATGGTGCAGTACACGTGGCGGGGCAACAGCGTGGTGTTCCTGCACAACCTGTCCGATGCCCCGTGCGAGGCGGCGTTTTCCCTGCCGGAGAAGCTGACGAACGTCTTGTCAGACAATCACAGCGAGCCCGATGATGCCGGGCGTCATGCCATCCTGCTGGAGTCGTATGGCTACCGCTGGTTCCGCGTCGGCGGGCTTGGTTACATCCTCAAACGCAAGGAAGTGTGACCCGCCTCCCTCTTTAGGGGGTAGGCGAAAGTCTTTGCGTGCGCAATGCTTCGGTCATCATCCGATACCTCAGAGGATCGGCCCCGTGTACCTCACCGAAGCCGCCACCCTTCATGCCCCACGCATGCCCACGGTCATCGTCGACCTGGTGCGGCGCTCGGCTGCCCTGGACACGCGGGATGCGGCCAGTGCCCACGGGCTGGTCAACGACCTCCGCAGCCGCGATGCGCTGACCGAGATACGCCTGGCGCCCGGCGACGGCACCGACGACGAGCTTCTGCTGATCTATCGTGCCGCGCATGCGTCCGACCTGCGGGGCTCCGGTGCCATCCTGTTCCATCGACGGGGCGCTTCGCCCGGGGCCGACAGCCATCCACCTGCCGTGGGTACGCTCACCCAGGTGCTGTTCGACGGCCTGCGCTCCGATCGCCCCAACTCGCCCCTGCTTGCGCATGTCGCCCTGGCGCTGCGGGCGATCCTGCCGGGCGGGACGCAGGGCAACGACGAGGCGTCCGCCGCGCGGGGTGGCCTCGCCGGATGGCAGGAACGACGCGCCATCGCCTTCATGCAGGAACGTCTCGACCAGTCGTTCCCCGTGGCGGCCGTCGCCGAGGCCTGCGGCCTGTCTGTCAACCACTTTTCCCGCGCGTTCCGACGCAGCCTGGGCAAGCCGCCCCATCGCTGGCTGCTCGACCAGCGGATCGAGAAGGCCCGGGAGCTGCTGCGCGACGAGAGCCTCCCGCTGGCCGACATCGCGCTGGCCTGTGGCTTTGCCGAGCAGAGCCACTTCACCCGCGTCTTCGCGCGGATCGCCGGCATGCCGCCCGGCGCCTGGCGTCGCACCACGGGCTGATCCCGTCGCCGGCTGCGCCCGGCGTGTGTTTTGGACAAGCCCGATGACATGATGACAGGTATCCTACGGAACGGACGTTGACCCGGACATCGGCAGGCCATGAAGACCAGCGAACCCAATGCCGCGCTCGATCTGGGCCGTGGCCTCATGAAGGCCGGCTCCGGCCTGCGCGATCGGCTTGGCAGGCGTGCCCAGCGGGAGTTCGGCATCACGGCACTCCAGGCCGACATGCTGCTGATGCTCGCCGCCCACGGCACCATGATCCCGACGGAACTGGCCAGCGCCTGTGGCGTGAATGCCAGCACGGTGACGCATGCCGTGGATGCCGGAATCGAACGCGGACTGATGCGGCGGGAACGCCACGAGCTCGATCGCCGGCTGGTGAATGTCGCCGTGACGCCTGCCGGCAAGCGGATGGCGGGGCGTGTCCGTGCCTTGATCGCCGACCTGGCGCGCGGGGCGCTGGAGGGCGTGAACGCGCCTGACCTGGCGGTGCTGGCCGCCAGCCTCGCGCAGGTCATGCGAAACCTCGACCGCTAGAGCGCGCGGCGGCCGAAGATGAGGTGCAGGCCGAACAGCGTGAAGATCGCACCGGCACCGCCGTCGATCCAGCGACTGGCACGTACGTAGGCCCGACGCATGACGGGCAGCGCGAAGATGCCTGCCACCACCGAGAACCACAGCACCGTCTCGAGGGTGACCATGGCCCAGAGTCCCCAGCGGGCCCCCGCCGTCATGTCGTCGCCGACGAAGGCCGAGAAGATCGACGCGAAATAGATCGCCGCCTTCGGGTTGGCGAGGTTGGTGAGCAGGCCGCGCACCAGGGCCCGCCCCGGGCTGGAGCCACTGACCTCGACAGCCGGCGCGGTGTCGGTACCGGGCGATGCGCGCCATGACGCCCGTAGCATCTGGAACCCCATCCAGCACAGATAGGCGCCGCCGAGAATGGCGATGCCGCGCTCCAGCCATGCCAGCCGGTGCAGCAGCAGCTGCAGGCCGAGCAGCGCCAGCGCCGCCCATACCGCCACGCCAAGGGCGATCCCGACCACGCCGGCCAGGGCCTCATGGCGCGATCGGCTCGCGGCGAGCTGCGAGACGAAGAAAAAGTCGGGCCCGGGGGTGAACAGGGCGACGATCTGCACGAGGGCGATGGTGAGGAAGATGTCCATGGACCGCAGGGTAAGCGAAATGCCGCGGTGCCGTCGGCCGCTTGCCGCCAGCGTGCAGGGCTGCGGCGCGTGCGCGCATTTCACAAAAAATTCGCGCTTAACCTTGCCCAACCAGTCCACCTCCCGTAACCTCGCGTTTTTAAAAGTGGTCACGGGGCTACCCCCGGCCTTTTCGAAGGGGTAAGTCACGATGCTGGGTCTGCTCGGCCACGTTCTGTTTGGCCTGTTCGGTCTGTTGGTGCTTGTCGCAATCGCGTTCCTGTTTTCGAACAACAAACGCGTCGTCGACTGGAAACTCGTCGCCACCGGCGTCTGCCTGCAGATCGCCTTCGCAGCGATCGTGCTGAAGGTGCCGCTCGGTCGCGACGTGTTCGACGCGATCGCCACGGGCTTCGTCCATCTGCTCGACTACGTGGAAGTGGGCTCGCGCTTCATCTTCGGCAGCCTGCTCGACAGCTCGAAGTTCGGCGTGATCTTCGCCGTGAAGGTGCTCCCCACCATCGTCTTCTTCGCCTCCCTCACCGGTGTGCTCTACCACCTGGGCGTGATGCAGCAGATCGTGAAGGGCATGGCCTGGATCATCACCAAGGTCATGCGCGTCTCCGGTGCCGAGACCACCAGCGTCTGCGCCAGCGTGTTCATCGGCCAGACCGAAGCACCGCTCACCATCAAGCCGTACCTCGAGCGCATGACCCAGGCCGAGCTGATGACGGTGATGATCGGTGGCATGGCCCACATCGCCGGCTCCGTCATGGCGGCTTACGTGGCCATGCTCGGCGGCGACGACCCCGCCCAGCGCATGTTCTATGCAAAGCACCTGCTCACCGCCAGCGTCATGGCTGCGCCGGCCACCATGGTGCTGGCCAAGATCCTGGTGCCCGAGACGCAGGAGCCACTCACCCGCGGCACCGTGAAGATCGAAGTGGAAAAGACCACCGCGAACGTCATCGACGCCGCGGCGACGGGTGCAGGCGACGGACTGAAGCTGGCCATGAACGTCGGCGCCATGCTGCTGGCCTTCATCGCGCTCATCGCGCTGATCAACGGCCCGGTGCAGTGGGTCGGCACACTGGGCGGCGACCACAGCCTCAACGCCTGGCTGTCGGCCAACGCCGGGCACCCGATGGCGCTGAGCCTCGAGACCATCTTCGGCTGGGTGCTCGCGCCCATCGCATGGCTGATCGGCGTGCCTTGGCAGGATGCGACGCTGGTCGGCAGCTTCATCGGCGAGAAGGTCGTGATCAACGAGTTCGTGGCGTACGCCGATCTCGCGAAGCACCTCGACGACCTGCTCCCGCAGAGCCGCCTGATCGCCACGTATGCGCTGTGCGGTTTCGCGAACTTCTCGTCCATCGCCATCCAGATCGGCGGCATCGGCGGCCTCGCCCCGAACCGTCGCGGCGATCTCGCCCGCCTCGGCCTGCGCGCCGTGCTGGGTGGCTCGATTGCCACGTTCATGACGGCGACCATCGCCGGCGTGCTCGAGCGATTCTGAGCCGTGGCCGCCGTACGCCTCATCGTCGTCGGCGGCTACAGCGAGGAAGAACGCTGGCAAACGCCGCAGCTTCCCCGTAACGGCGAGCCCGCCTATGCCACCGACTTCGAGCGGCGGCCGGGCGGCAAGGCCTTCCACCAGGCGGTATCGGCCTCGCATGCCGGTGTGGCCACGGCCCTGATCGCCGCCATCGGCGACGACGTCATCGATCCCTCCGGCCTGCCCCCGCTGGTGGTCGCGCGGTGGCAGATGGTCCAGGGCGTGCGCACGGGACGCACGGCACTCATCGTCGACGCGAAAGGCCAGACCATCTCGGCCCTGTCGTCAGGCGCCAACGATTATCTCGAAGCCGACTTCGTCGCGGCGCAGGACGATCTGTTCGCGGACGCGAAGGTGTTGCTGGCTTCGACCGAAGCGAATATCGAAACCATCTCCGCCACGCTCGATCTCGCGGGCAGGCACCGGCTGATCCGTATCCTCGATCCGGGTCCGCTGCCGCCCGGCCTGTCGGTACGCGAGTTCGCCAGCACCGATGTGCTGCTGCTGAGCCTGCACGAGTTCGCGCGTTGCTGCGGGCGCTTCCTCTCGATCGAGATCACGGCCAGCACCGTCACCGGCATGGACGACACAACGATCAATGCGCTCGCCCGGCGGTTGTGCGCGGGCACGGTGGTGGTGTCGCTGGACAAGAGCTGCCTGGTGTCGCATGGGTCGCATCGCTATGGCGACCAGGCCGATCTCTACCGCGTGCCCGTCTGCGGCACCGGCGATGCGTTCAAGGGCACGCTCGCCGCGCGGCTGGTCGAAGCGCCGTGCTTCCGCGATGCCTTGCTGGCGGCCTGCGAAGCCTGACGAGCCTCATGGCCTGGCGTCGGCGTCTGGGCACGGCCGATGGCGCGTGGCATTTTCTTCGCTAGGTCCTCGTCCGGCCTTCGCCTCCCTGCGGAGACGCTCAGAAAACGCCACGCGCCACCGGCCACCCCACGCCACGGTTCCGTGGGTGAAAGCAAAGCCTGCATGTCGTCCTCGCGGCCTGAGGTGGCGTGGCATCCGTTTGTATTGCGCATGGCCTTGCCCTCGCTCGCCCCGCCGCGAGGGTTCGCGCGCAGGGCGCGCTCGGACGATGGAATCGTGTTTCCACGAGGCGAATCGTGCTGCTACGAAGGTATCGTGCTGCTACAGCGGGAATGCGGAACGATCCTCGGCGCTGCTCTCACATCACGAAAACGCGTCGCCGGGTGGCGGGTGGTGCGTGGCGTTTTCTGAGCGTTTCCGCAGGGAGGCGAAGGCCGGACGAGGACCTAGCGAAGAAAATGCCACGCACCACCCGCCGTGGCGTGGCGTGGCGTGGCGTGCAGACGCATCGCGCGCAGGGCGCGCTCCCACAAAAAAAGCCGCCGGCATGGATGCCGGCGGCTTTTCATGGCATCACACGGTTCGGTCAACCGTTCTTTTTAAGCCACTCATCGATTGCCGGGAGGCGCTGCGTGCGGACCAGGTTGCGGTACTGGATGCTGGTGATCGCGGTTTCGGCATCGCGGCGCGAGGTCGGGGCGATGTTCTTGTCCGCGAAGGCCTTGATCCGGTCGATCGTCGAGAGCTCCGACGAGCCACCGGCGAGCATCGGGTAATAGCGCGCGGCCGAGGTGGAGTCCACGAACGTGTCCACCTTGTCCTTGTGCGCTACCGCGAAGTCGAACGCCATTTCCGGGTGCTGGCGTGCCACGCCGGAGATGAGCGAGGCACTGTTCGTGGCACCGGCTTCACCCGTCAGGGCGAGGTCGAGCGCACGCTGGGCCAGCGCGTTGTCTTTCGCTGCCGCAAGCGCGCCGTACAGGCGATCCTTCACCAGCGGGGTCTTCTCCGCCTTCGCCTGTTCGTGCAGCTTGTCCCACGTCGCGGCATCAGCGTTCATCGCGACCACGGAAAGAATCGTCTTGCGCAGCGGCACCGGCATGTCGTTCTTCTCGTAGCGGGTGCCAGCCTCGTCGATCACCTTCTGGTCGCCGAGCATGGCGAGCGTACCGATCAGGGAGGTGCGCAGGATCGCGACCGGCGCTTCCTCGCCCGCCTTCGCTTCCCAGCCGACCTGGGCGAACTTCGGCGACAGGCGCGCAATGGCGAACTTGCGCAGTGCCGCCTGCCCCTTCGCGTTGCCCTTGTAGTAACCATCCAGCGCATTGAAGTCGCTGGCGATGCCTTCCCACAACAGCGGCGACGCATCGAGCGGCGTCACCTTGACCAGGTCGAGCACGTCGGAGGCCGGCTCGAGTCCACCCATGCCCAGCGCCCAGACGTCGGCGGCCAGGCCCAGCTGGTCGATGGGATCGAGCTTCGCGAACACGCCCTGCAGGGCCTTGATCTGCGCCGGGGCGTAAAGCGTGCGGTAGTAGCCCGTCTGGCCTGCATTGACCAGCACCGGGCCGCATCCGGGCACCGTCAGCGAGCCGGCACCGTTCTCGACCAGCGTGGTCGACGTGGCGCCACCGACCGTCTTCGCGATCACGGGCACGTGCCACATCAGCGGCGTCTTGCCCGGGCGATCGCGGGTGAACTCACCCTGCGACAGCTTGAGCGTGGTGGAACCACCCGCGCACGACACGGCGTCCACGCGCACCAGCGGGATACCCGGCTGCAGCGTGAAGTCATGGGCAACGGTGCTGACCGGTTTGCCCGCGGCCGCGTCGATTTCCTTCCACAGATCGTTCGACACCGTGTTGGAATACGCGTGCGCCTTGATGTACGCCTGCACGCCCTTCTGCCACGTATCGGCGCCGACATAGGCCTCGAGCATGCGGATCACCGACTCGCCCTTCGCGTACGTGATCGAATCGAACGCCTGGCTGGCCTGCTCCACCGTGTCGATCTTCTGCACGACCGGGTGCGTGGTCGCCACCGAATCGCGTGCCATCGCGCCTTCGCGCGTGAACACGGCTTCGAGGTTGGTGTGCCACTCCGGGTGCAGGCGTTCGGTGGTGCGCGATGCAAGCCACGACGCGAAGCCTTCGTTCAACCAGAGGTCGTCCCACCAGCGCATGGTGACCAGGTCGCCGAACCACTGGTGCGCCATCTCGTGGGCGGCGGTGTTGAACACCTCCTGCTTGTCGCCCTGCGTGGAGATCGTCGGATCCAGCAGCAATGCGTATTCGAAGGTGTAGATCGCACCCCAGTTTTCCATCGCCGAGAAGAACTGGCTCTGGCCCGGCGACGCGATGTTGTCGAGCTTGGGCAGCGGATACGGCACGCCGAAGTACGCGTTGTATTCCTGCAGCACGGCCTTGCCCGATTCGAGCGTGAACTGTGCCTGCGAGGTCAGGCCCTTCTGCGTGATGACGCCGATCTCCACGCCGTCGGACTGCGTGGTCGCGCGGTCGAATTCGCCCAGGCCGAAGAACAGCAGGTAGGTCGACATCTTCGGCGTCTGTGCGAAGGTCACCTTCTTGGTGCCGTTGCCCAGGTCCTTCGTGGTCGCGACCGGCATGTTGTTCACGGCCATGTCGGCGGTGGGCACGGTGGCGTCGAGCGCAAAGGTCGCCTTGTACGCCGGTTCATCCCATGACGGAATGAAGCGACGCGCGTCGGAGTTCTCGAACTGCGTGTACAGCGCGCGCTTCTTGCCGTCGGCCTTGGTGTCGTAGTCGATGGCGAAAAGGCCATTGGCCTGCGTGCCGATCTTGCCCGTGTAATCCATCGACAGGCGATACGCGCCGGCGGGAACGGCATGGTCGAAGGTGAAGGTGACGGTCTGCGTGGCGGCGTCGATGGCGACCTTCGGCGCGGCGAACTTCGCCTTGCCCTTCACGGGCACCAGCGTGACGTTGGCGAACGTCATGTCTTCGGCGTTGAGCGTGATCGAAGCCGTGGGCTCCAGCACGTCGACCGAGATGGCGACCTTGCCATCGAAGGTGAGCTTGTCGGCATGCGGCACCACCGACACGTCGTAGTGCGACGGGCGCACGGTACGTGGAAGCTGGGTGGTGGCGAGCTGGCTGTTATCCGTGTCCGGTGCGGCAACGGCGACAGCGGAGAGACCGGCGAGCGCGAAGGCGATCGCGCTTACGAGAGGAGTACGCATTACATGAGGCCCTTGGTTCGTCGCCCTCCGGACGTCCAGCAGGGTCGATCCCCCGATGGTCCGCCCGGCGGCGCCGGCCGGTAAGCGCCGGAAGTCATGCCCGCAAGTTATTGCGCTACCAGAACCACCACCACGCACGCTTCCCCAGCTTCTTCAGGGCCTTCAGGTTTCCGCCGCCGGCGGCTTTCCGGTACCACGCGCGGGCGATGGACTGGCTCAACGGCACGCCGTCGCCACGCTCATGCAACTGGCCGAGCTCGAACTGTGCCTCGGCATTTCCCTGCCCCGCCGCGGTGCGATAAAGCCTCACCACCTCGTCGATATCCCGGGGAACGCCTCGCCCGCCGTCGATCATGCGTGCCAGGGCGATCTGCGCACCGACGTGCTGGCGGCTTGCTGCAAGCGTCAGCCAGCGCACGGCTTCCGGGTCGTTGCGCGCCACGCCGTCGCCATTCGCGAGGCGCTGGCCCAGCAGGAACTGACCGTCGGCATCGCGCGGGCCGGCACGCCGCTCGCGCGCCACGCGCTCGACGGGGTCGGCAGGCGGATCCAGCAGCGCGGCTTCGAGATCGTCCAGCCGCTGGCGGGCCTCGCTGTCGCCCTGTGCCGCCGCACGGCCGAGCCACAGGCGCGCCTGCTCGCGATCGGCGGGCAGCGCACTGGCCTCGAGGTACATCTTCCCCAGCGCGAACTGTGCGATGCCGTTGCCGAGCTCGGCGGCCTGGCGGTAGTAGCGCTGGCTCATCACCGGATCGGGCGCGACTCCGATGCCATCGCCATACATGTGCGCGAGGCTGCAGAGGGCATCCGCATAGCCCTTCGCTTCGGGGCTGCCCTGCTGCACGCCGCGCGTATAGAACGCGAACGCCAGCTCGGGATCACGGGGAACGCCGCGGCCGAAGTAATGCGAGATACCGAGATTGACGCACGCCTGCACGTGTCCCTGGTCGGCGGCCAGCCGCCACCAGCGCATGGCTTCCGCACGGTCGATGCCGAGACCCTGCCGGCGCGCGTAGAGCGAGCCCAGCGCACACTGCGCATCGGCGTATCCCTGGTTGGCGCACAGCTGGTACCAATGGGCGGCTTCCGCGATATCGCGCGGCACGCCGATGCCGTCGGCATAGGCGGCGGCGAGTTCGCACGCGGCGGCCAGATGCCCCTGCTCGGCGGCACGCCGGAACCACAGCACGGCGCGCGGCCGGTCCTGCGGCACGATGTTGCCAGCGGCAAACGCCTGCGCCAGCCGGTACTGCGATTCCGCATCGCCCAGCTGCGCTTCCTTCTGCAGTAAACCGAACCGCTGCAACGCATCCATCTCGGCCACATACCGGTGGTCGCCGAGGAGCGAGCCGCCCTTTCCTTCCGACATCCCGATCCCCTGCCAACGCCTGCCCACTGCCTGACGGCATGATAGGCGGAAGCAGGGGATCGGGGCTATGCCATGCGGCTTCCCTACGAAGAACCCCGGCTTAAGGAACCCCGGTCCCGCCCGACGCCCCGATGATCTGCCCCGTCTCATACGTGGCTTCGGACGACGCGAGCTGGACGTACACAGGTGCAATTTCGGCAGGCTGCCCAGGGCGACCCATCGGCGTGTCGCCACCGAAGGCCTTGATCTTTTCATCGTGCTGGCCGCAGACGACCTGCAGCGGCGTCCAGAACGGACCGGGGGCCACCGCGTTCACGCGGATACCTTTCTTGATCATCTGCTTGGCCAGCGACTTCGTGAACATGGCGATGCCGCCCTTCGTCATCGAATAATCGAGCAGGTATTCCGACGGGTTGAACGCGTTGACCGACGCCGTGTTCACGATGGCACTGCCCGGCGGCATGTGGGCGACGGCGGCCTTGGTGATCCAGAACATCGCGTAGAGGTTCGTCTTCACGGTCCAGTCGAAGTCTTCCGTGGAGATGTCGAGGATGGAGTCGAAATTGTGCTGGCGTCCTGCGACGTTGACGAGGGTGTCGAGTCCACCGAGCCCATCCACGGCCTTCTGCACGAGCTGCTGGCACCACGCTTCACTGCGGATGTCGCCCGGAAGCGCGACGGCCTTGCGCCCCGCCTTGCGAATGAGGTCGACCACTTCCTTTGCGTCCGGCTCTTCGTCGGGCAGGTAGCTGATGGCCACGTCAGCGCCTTCGCGCGCGAACGCGATGGCCACCGCGCGACCGATGCCGGAATCGCCGCCGGTGATGAGTGCCTTGCGGCCGGCCAGACGGCCGCTGCCCTTGTAGCTGGTTTCGCCATGGTCGGGCCGCGGATTCATCTTGCTGGCGAGACCCGGCCACGGCTGGCTCTGCACCTGGAACGGCGGCACGGGGAAGAGCGAGCGCGGATCGACAAGGCCCCGGGTGCCGCCAACGCCCGTGGCAGCAGACGACGACACGCCAGCAGCCGAAGCGGTGAACGTGGAGCCAGCCATGGCAGCGGCAGCGACACCGAGGGATGCATTCTGGACGATGCGGCGGCGGGACGGCGAGAACTCGTCGGTCATGAGGGGCTCCGTGTGTGATGTCAGACGGGTACCCTGGAACCTGACGGGTCGAGATCGCGTAGTCGTGCTGCGAAAGCCCTGCGAACGACGATGCCGACAACCGGGTGCGTCCGTGCCGCCGACCGCGCGCGTCCGTGCCGCCGACCGCGCGCGTCCATGCCGCCGACCGTACGACAGCTGTAGGAGCGCGCCCTGCGCGCGACATCTTTTGAGGCGATGCGCCCGACGTGGCGCATGCGTCCGGACGTGGTCGCGATAACACGTCGCGCGCAGGGCGCGCTCCCACAACGGCCTCAGTCCAGCAGGGCGCGCACGCGATCCAGCAGGCCGTCCACGTCGAACGGCTTCGTGATCATGTCCATGCCGGCGCCGACGAAACCCGTGCGGTGTGCATTTTCCGCGTAGCCCGTCATGAACAGGATCGGCAGCTTCGGGCGCCACGCGCGCGCGACTTCCGCGAGCTCGCGACCGTCCATGCCAGGCATGCCGATGTCGGTAAGCAACAGGTCGAACGAATCGTCGCCCCGCAGGAAGCGTAATGCTTCACCCGTGTCTTCGGTCGGCACGCAGACGTAGCCGGCGCGCGTCAGGATCTCTTCGGTCATCATGCGCAGCGGCACGGTGTCTTCCACCAGCAGCACGCGTTCGCCCTGCCCGTTGTTCACGGTGCGACGGCGGGGCTCCGGCACGACGGCGTCGCCCTCGCCCACGGGCAGCAGGAGTGCGACATCGGTGCCTTCGCCCACCACGCTGGCAATGCGTGCCTGCCCGCCGGACTGCCGGGCGAAACCGTAGATCATCGACAGGCCCAGGCCCGTGCCCTGGCCCACCGGCTTGGTGGTGAAGAACGGATCGAAGACCTTCCCGATGATCGACGGCTCGATGCCCGATCCATTGTCCGACACCGTCAGCACCACGTACTCGCCATCGGCGATATCGGCCTCGCGATCGATACGCATGCGTCGCGTCGACACGCGGATGGTGCCGCCACCCGGCATGGCATCGCGGGCGTTGATCACGAGGTTGATGACCGCGTTTTCCAGCTGGTTGCCATCGACGTTCGCCACCATCGGCTCGGAGGACAGGAACAGATCCAGGGTGATGTGCTCGCCCATGGTCCGGCGCAGCATGTCTTCGAGCGAGTGGATGCGCTCGTTCACGTCGGTCAACTTGGCATTCAGCGGCTGCTGCCGCGCAAACGCCAGCAGGCGGTGCGTGAGCGCCGCCGCACGACGCGCGGAACCGAGCGCGGCATCGGAAAAACGCTGCACGCCCTCCGGCTTGCCGGCCTCGAGCTGGCGATTGATCAGGTCGATGCCGGTGATGATGCTCGTCAGCAGGTTGTTGAAGTCATGTGCGATACCGCCGGTGAGCTTGCCCAGCGCATCCATCTTCTGCGCCTGCAACAGCTGCGATTCGGTGCGCTCGCGTTCGGCGATCTCCAGCGCCAGCTGGGTCGTCGTCGAGTCGATCATCTCGAGCTGGTCGCGTTCACGGCGGCGCTGCTCGGTCACGTCCTCGACGAACACGAGGGCGTGCTGGCCGTGGGGCGTCACGCGCCACTCGGTTTCCCGCGTGCCGGCGCCCGATCGCATGCAGAGCACGCCGCGCCAGCGCTCGTCGGCTGCCAGGTGCGTGCGCATCTGCGCCAGCAGGTCTTCCTGGCCTGCCTCGAAACAACGCTCGAGGTGATCCTGGGAACCTGCGTCTTCCAGCATGCGCCGGAACGCCTCGTTGCCTTCGACGATCGCCAGTTCGGCATCCACCATCGCGATAGGGGCGGCGATGCTGATGAATATCTCGCGGAAGCGCGCTTCGGATTCACGCAGCGCATCTTCCGTCGCGTGCACGCGCATGAGGGTGCGCAGCGTCGCCAGGAGTACGCCCGGATCCACGGGATGGATCAGGTACGCATCCGCGCCATTGTCGAGGCCACTGATGAGGTCGCCTGTATCGATGGATGCCGCCGAGACGTGCACCACCGGAAGCAGCGCCGTCGCCGGCACCGCACGCAGGCTGCGCACGATATCGAAGCCGCTCATGTCAGGCAGGTTGACGTCGAGGATCAGCCCGGCGAATTCATTCGCCGCGAGCATCTCGAGGCCTTCCGTACCGGTACCGGCCTCGAGCACCCTGTAGCCGTCGCGTTCCAGCGTGCGCCGGATCGCGTAGCGCGTCGCTATGTTGTCGTCGATGACGAGGAGACGGTTATTCAGGGCCATCGTCGGCCTCCGCGTGGAGCTTCAGCGGCAACACGACATGGAAGACCGAGCCGACACCCGGGGAACTTTCCAGCCCGGTCTCGCCGCCCAGGAGATGGGCGAACTGACGGCATAGCGACAGGCCGAGGCCCGTGCCGCGCAGGCGTTTCTGCAACGGCGAATCGACCTGGGTAAAGTCCTCGAACAGCACGTCCTGCAGTTCGGTCGGGATACCGATGCCCGTATCGCTCACGGCGAAACGCACGCGGTCGATGCCCTCCAGCTGCGCCGTGACCCGCACTTCGCCCTTCGGCGTGAACTTCAACGCATTGGAAATGAAGTTGCGCAGGATCTGCGCCAGCTTCTTGTCGTCGGTGTAGAGCTTCGGCATGCTTTCCGGCGCCTCGAAGATGAGGTCGACCGGCGCACCATCCACCAGCGGGCGGAACATGCCCCGCAGCGCGGCGAAGAGATCCATCAGCTCAAACCACGCCGGTGAAATGGTGATGCGACCGGCCTCGATCTTCGCAAGGTCGAGCAGGTCGTCCACCATGTCGCTCAGCTCGCGCGCGGCGGAGCTGACGAAGCCCAGCTGCTTGTGCTGCTCTTCGGTCAGCGGGCCGTCCATCTCGTCGTCGAGCAGGCGCGTCATGCTGAGGATGGAACCCAGCGGCGTACGGAACTCGTGGCTCATGTACGAGAGGAAGCGGCTCTTCAGCTCGGATGCCTCGCGCAGCTGCTCGGCCTGGATATCCAGCTCGGCATACAGCGCCAGCACGCCCTGGTTGGTTTCTTCCAGCTCGGCCCGCAGCGCTTCGTTTTCTTCGCGCAGGCGATCGGCGTCGTCGGGACCGGTCATGGGCGGGTATCCAGGATGATGGCGAATACGGTGACATCATCGCGGCCGCGAGTGAAGTCCCGGTACAGCAGTGCAGTGATGACCGCCGGGTGGCGGTTGACGATGCCGGCATAGTCGCGCAGGTTCCAGCGCGACTGCAGCCCGTCGCTGTGCATGATCAGCAGCTTTCGCGTGGCCTGGGGGAAGGTGAACGGCTGCACGCGTCGCGCCTGCACGCCCACGATGCCCGGGTGCGACGCCAGGCCCCGGGAGCCTTCCATGGTGTGCAGCGCGCCGGAGATGTTACCGATGCCTGCATAACGCAGCGACTCGGTAGCGGCGTCGAAATGCGCCACGGCGACGGCACCGCCACGGGTTCCCGCCATGGCGTTGTTGAGTTCGGCCATGAGCGTCGTGGGTTCGTCCATGGCGGACTGGCTGAAACCGCGGGTCGCCGCGACGGCGGCGTCATGGGCCGCGTCGCCGTGGCCCAGGCCATCGACCACCATGACCGACATCACGGAGCCGCCGAACGCCACCGCCCAGCCGTCACCGCACTTCGTCTCGCCCTGGATCGCCTGCTGCACGGCACCGAAGCGGATATCCGCCTGGCCGAAGCCCTTGGGATACATGCGCGCCAGCACCACCGCGCCGCGGTGATCGGCATACATGTCCATGACCTGCGCCTGGCGCTTCACGGCACCCAGGCCTTCGCCACGCGTGCCGCCCGTGGAGAACCCGTCGGGAAGGCAGTCGATCAGGTTGAAGCCCGGCCCGCGATCGACGGCGATGACTTCCACGCCACGCGTACCGTCACCCTGCACCACGGCGACATGGATCTCGCCACCGCGCCCGTGCCTGAGGACGTTCGTGGCCAGTTCCGTCGCGACGATGCCGACGCGGCCGGAATCCGCCTCGCTGAAACCGGCCGACGTCGCTGCCTGCAGGGCCACGCGCCGCGCCTGCCCGATCTGGCTGGTGTCTTCGACCGGGATCACCTGCGTCAGGTCGCCCGTAAAGGTCACGTCCATTTGCAGATCGTGATCCGTGTGCCGGACCCGGGTGCGCTTTCCAGCGAGAACTCGTCGACGAGGCGCTTGGACCCGGTCAGGCCCAGGCCCAGCCCACCGCCGGACGTCCAGCCGTCGGTCATGGCCATCTTCACATCGGGGATGCCGGGACCGTCGTCGCGAAAGACGAGCCGCAAGCCTTTGCGGACGCCGTCCTCGAGCACTTCCCAGTCCATGTCACCGCCACCACCGTAAATCACGGTGTTGCGCGCGAGTTCGCTGGCGGCCGTGACCAGCTTGGTCTGGTCGACCAGGCGCAGCCCGCACTCGATGGCGAGCTTGCGCACGCTCTGCCGCGCCAGCACCACGTCCTGCTCGACGCGTACCGGCTGCGAACCGTTTCTCAGCGTCGTAGTCATTGATCGCGCACGCGATCACGCAGCAGTTTCATGCCGCGCTCCACGTCCAGGGCGGTGCTCACGCCGGGCAGGGTCAGGCCCAGTTCCACCAGCGTGATCGCCACGGCCGGCTGCATGCCGACCAGCACGGTTTCGGCGTCCATGATCTTGGACAGGCCGGAGATCGTGCCGATCATGCGGCCGATGAAGGAGTCCACGATATCCAGCGCGGAAATGTCGATCAGCACGCCGCGCGCCGACGTGGCACTGATGCGTTCGGAGAGATCGTCCTGCAGGGTCAGCGCGAGCTGGTCATGCATGTCGACCTGGATGGTGACGAGCAGGAAGTCACCCATGCGCAGGATCGGGATACGGTCCATGGCGTTACGGGGCCTTGCTGACGGTGACGCCCTGGCGCTTCAGCGCGAGCGCAAGCGCATCGGCGAGGTTGGCCTTGGTGACGATGCCCTGGAGGTCGAGGCCAAGGTGCACGATGGTCTGCGCGATCTGCGGGCGCACGCCGCTGATGATGGCATCGGCACCCATGAGGCGGATGGCCGTGACCGTCTTCAGCAGATGCTGCGCCACCAGCGTATCGACCGTCGGCACGCCGGTGATGTCGATGATGGCGATTTCGGAGCCGGTTTCCACGATGCGCTGGAGCAGCGACTCCATGACCACCTGCGTGCGCTGCGAATCGAGCGTGCCGATCATCGGCAGCGCCAGCACGCCGTCCCACAGCTTCACCACCGGGGTGGACAGCTCGAGCAGTTCTTCCTGCTGGCGGGCGATCACTTCCTCGCGGGACTTCTGGAAGGTGCGGATGGTGTGCAGGCCCAGCGAGTCGAGCAGCTCGGTCACTGCCCACAGCTGGCCGGCCAGCTCGGCGGGCGAGTCGGCGTATTCCGTCTGCAGGCGGTCGAAGATGGGGCGCTTGAGCGAGAAGATGAAGCTCGCGGTCTGCTGGGAGTCGAAACCCTGCAGGGCACGGTTGCGCGAGAGCTTCTCGAGGAAGCTGCGGGCCTCGCTCCACTCGTTGCCGGTGACGCTGGAGCCGTCGGCCGTGACCGAGCCGGAAAGCAGCACGCGCAGGAAGTCGCGGGTCTGTGCTTCCAGCTCGCCATGGGCGAGGCGGGAATCGCGGCCCGCACCGCTGGCTTCAAGGTTGGCCGACCAGTTGGCGAGCAGGCTGGACTCGCTCTTGCGGAGCGCATCGATCGTGCGCTGGGTGAGTGCGGACATGGGATCCCCCTGTGAAAACGCTATGATGCGTGGTCGCCTGCCGCAATGGAATAGCCGCGGGCCGCCGCATTGCGTTGACAGCACGTTCACGGAAAAACGGCTATCTGCGTCGCCGAAACCTTTCTACGTCCCGGAAAATCATGACCACCGATCGCGCCCTCGTTATCCTGCTCGTGGAGGATGACGACTCCATCCGAGAACTCACCGCCATGGTCCTTGAAGACAAGGGCTACGAAGTGCATACCGCGCAGAATGGCGACATCGCGAGCGAGTGGCTGGGCAGGAACAAGGCCGACCTCCTTTTCACCGACGTCCGCATGCCGGGCAAGGTCACCGGCCAGCTACTGGCCCTGAGCCATTCCGACATGCCGGTACTGGTGACCTCGGGCGAGGCAAAAGAGCAGCACGACTGGCTCCTCGACGGCATGGAATACCTCTCGAAGCCCTATGACCGGAAGAGCCTGCTGTCGGCCATAGAACGCCTCGCCACCGCCTAGTTGTAGGAGCGCGCCCTGCGCGCGACATATGTTGAGGCCATGAGCCCAGGCCCCCGCGTGAACCCGGGTGGGGGTGCATTGCCCTGGAAGAGGTGGCGCAAAGCCGCATGGGGTCGCGAGAAGATGTCGCGCGAACCCGCATGGGGTCGCTAGAAGATGTCGCGCGCAGGGCGCGCTCCCACGCGGGCCTGGCGGGGTTACCCCCGGTCGATCACGCGGCTGATCTTTCCGCCTGCGAACGCGAACTCCGAGGTGCCGTCCATCTCGATGATAGTGCCGGCACCCGGGCCGTCGGGGATGTCTTCCGCGATTTCCCCGTGGAAGTGGACATCGGCGATCACCAGGTCGCCCTCTTCACGGATCTCGCCGACGGTCTGCTCGCGCGACGCGAACAGCGCCGCGCCCACGCGCGCCAGCTTCTCGAAGTCGGCCTTGCCATCCGTCGCCACGGCGAGCTGGTCGGCGACGTGGTGCTCGAAGCGCACGTCATCAGAGAGCGTGACCAGCATGCCTTCGATGTCGAAGCGGTTATAGGCGTCGACATAGGCCTGGATAAGGGCTTCATGCATGGGCTCGGTCATGGGACGTCATCTCTGGCAGGCGGTGGGGAATCGGCAGGCCCATGGTACAGACTGCCGGGGCAGGCCCGCGCCATCAGCCGACCGGGTTCGCCACCCCTGCATGCGTCTCCCGCAGGAAGTCGATGAAGACCCTGAGCTTCCGCGGCACGTGGATGCGGCTCGGGTAATAGATATGGAACGCGCCGAACGTCGGCCAGCAGGCCTCGAGCACCGGCACCAGCGCACCAGAGGCCAGGTCGTCGCGCACCAGCCACTCGAAGTGACAGGCGATTCCCACGCCGGCGCGCGCCGCCTGCAGCAGGACCTCGCCATCGTTGCTGATCATCGCGGGGTTCACGTCGACCTCCACGATGCGCCCGTCCTGCGCGTATTCCCAGCGCGCCACGCTGCGTTCGTTCGCCAGCCTGACCGCCATGCAGCGATGCAGGAGCAGATCGGCCGGCGTCAGCGGCGTGCCATACGTCGCCAGATACGACGGGGCCGCCAGTGTCGCCAGCCGATGCGGGCCACCGATGGGCAGGGCCACCACGTCACGCGCGAGGGATTCGCCCAGGCGAAAGCCCGCGTCGAAGCCACCATCCACGAGGTCCAGGTAGGTGTTGTCGCAATGCAGGTCGACCACGACGTTCGGGTAGCGACGGCTGAACTCGGCCAGGTGCGGCATCACCAGGATGTCGCTGACCACCCGCGGGATGTTGAGGCGAAGCAGGCCGGCGGCGTCATCGCGCGATTCGTCGACGGACGCCACGGCACGCCCGATGGCTTCCAGCCCCCTGCCCGCCTCGTCGAGGAAGCGCCGGCCGATCTCCGTGACACCGACCCGGCGGGTCGTTCGGTCAAGGAGGCGAACGCCCAGCCGACGCTCCAGCATGCGCACCGACTGGGAAAGTGCCGAGGGGGAGACGGCCAGTTCGGCAGCTGCGCGGGTGAAGCTCGCGTAGTGCGCCACCCGCGCGAATGCGGCGATGGCGGGTAGCAGGTCGTTCGACATGGAGGGCCCCACCTTGAAGCTGTGCTTCACAGACTATGACCCGTGACCCGATTTATCCAGCGCAATGCGACGCCTATCGTGGCCTTTCCCCTGAAGGAGACCTCCCATGAGCAAGCGTCTGACCGATTACATCACCCTGGGCCGCTCGGGCCTGCGCGTCAGCCCGGTGTCGCTGGGCACCATGACCTTCGGTGACGACTGGGGCTGGGGCTCGGCGGAAGCCGAGTCGCGCAGCATCCTCGACATCTACCTCGAGCGCGGCGGCAACTTCATCGATACCGCCAATTTCTATACGGGCGGCACGTCGGAAACGCTGCTGGGCAAGTTCCTCGCCGGCCGCCGCGACCAGGCCGTGGTCGCCACGAAGTACTCCATGAACGTCTCCCCCGATAATCCCAATGCAGGCGGCAACGCACGCCGCAGCATGGTCCGCTCGGTGGAAGACAGCCTGCGCCGCCTCGGCACCGACTACATCGACCTGTACTACCTGCATGTGTGGGATGGCCTGGTGCCCGTGGATGAAGTGATGCGCGGCTTCGACGACCTGGTGAGCTCGGGCAAGATCGTCTACGCCGGCATCTCCGACACGCCCGCCTGGCAGGTCGCGCGGATGCAGACGCTGGCCGACCTGCGCGGCTGGGCTCCGCTGGTCGCCCTGCAGATCGAGCACAGCCTGATCGAGCGCACGGTCGAACACGACCTGCTGCCCATGGCACGGGAACTGGGCCTGGGCGTGCTCGCCTGGTCACCGCTCGGCAGCGGCGTGCTGTCCGGCAAATACAGTCGCGCGGACGTGGAAAGCCATCGTGGCAAGGACCCCTGGGATGGCACCCGCGCCGCCGTGGCCTCCGGCATGGGCTCGCTGACCGACCGGAGCATGGACATCGTCGATGTGCTGAAAGAGGTCGCCGCCGAGGTCGGCCACTCCCCGGCGCAGACGGCCATCGCGTGGCTGCTGGCGAAGCAGGCCCCGACGATCATTCCGATCCTCGGCGCACGGACCGCCGCGCAATTCGAGGAAAACCTCGCGGCCCTGGAGGTGAGCTTCTCGGAGGCACAGCTGCAGCGCCTCGATGACATCAGCGCGGTGTCCCCCGTGTTTCCGCACTCGTTCTTCCCGAAGGTGCTACCGAGCGTACTGGGCACGAACCCGGTCACGCGCCCGCGCTGACCATGACGGCTGCGCCTTGCCGGATCGGAACCACCACCGTATGTTGCTCGCTTCCGTCACATACCGAGCATGCCGATGTCCGACCCGCAGGCGCAGCCTTCCGAACACCTCAGGCGTAGCCTGTCCAACCGCCACCTGCAGCTGATCGCCATCGGCGGCGCCATCGGCACCGGCCTGTTCATGGGCTCCGGCAAGACGATCAGCCTCGCCGGGCCGTCGATCCTGTTCGTGTACCTGATCATCGGCGTGATGCTGTTCTTCGTCATGCGCGCCATGGGCGAGCTGCTGCTCTCCAACCTCGACTACAAGTCGTTCATCGATTTCTCGACCGACCTGCTCGGGCCGTGGGCCGGCTTCTTCTGCGGCTGGACATACTGGTTCTGCTGGATCATCACCGCCATTGCCGACGTGATCGCCATTTCTTCGTATGCGCAGTTCTGGTTCCCCGGGCTCGCGCCGTGGGTACCGGCGATCCTCTGCGTGTGCCTGCTGCTGGTGCTGAACCTCACCACGGTAAAGCTCTTCGGCGAACTGGAGTTCTGGTTCGCGCTGATCAAGATCGTCGCCATCTGCGCGCTCATCGTCACGGGTTTCGGCATGGTCGCGTGGAGCTTCCACTCGCCGGACGGCCATACGGCCTCGCTCTCCAACCTGTGGAACGACGGCGGCATGTTCCCGAAGGGCGTCGGTGGCTTCTTCGCCGGTTTCCAGATCGCCGTGTTCGCGTTCGTCGGCATCGAGCTGGTGGGCACCACGGCCGCCGAGACGGCTGATCCCGAGCGCAACCTGCCGAAGGCCATCAACTCCATTCCGGTGCGCATCATCCTGTTCTACGTGCTCGCGCTCGTGGTGATCATGGCGGTGACCCCGTGGCGCCAGGTGCTGCCGGGCAAGAGCCCGTTCGTGGAACTGTTCGTGCTCGCCGGCATCCCCGCCGCCGCCAGCCTGATCAACTTCGTCGTGCTGACCTCCGCCACCTCGTCCGCCAACAGCGGCATCTTCTCGACCAGCCGCATGCTGTTCGGCCTCGCCGAGGAAAACCACGCGCCTTCCGCCTTCCGCAAACTGTCGAAGGCCGCCGTCCCCTCGCGCGGCCTGATCTTCTCGTGCATCTGCCTGCTGGGCGGCGCGACCATGGTCTACGTGATCCCCGACCTGGTTACCGCGTTCACGCTGGTCACGACGCTGGCCGCCGTGCTCTTCATGTTCGTGTGGTCACTGATCCTGGTGGCGTACATGGCCTACCGGAAGAAGCGCCCCGAGCTGCATGCCGCATCGAAGTACAAGATGCCCGGCGGCGTGTTCATGTGCTGGGTGTGCCTGGCCTTCTTCGCGTTCGTACTGGTGCTGCTCGCCCTCGAGAGCGACACCCGCCAGGCGCTGATGGCCAGCCCGGTGTGGTTCGCCATCCTCGGCATCGGCTACGCCCTGCGCCGCCGCAAGACGACGTAACGCAACACAGCACAAAACCTGTAGGAGCGCGCCCTGCGCGCGACATGTTCTCGCGACCACGCTCACGGGGGTGGTCGCGAGAACATGTCGCGCGCAGGGCGCGCTCCCACAACGGTATGGCCTGTCTGATTACCGGCAGTCGTCCGATACTCAGCGGTCGTTCAATGCTCGACGGTCGTTCGACCCGCGCATCGCCGCCAACTGCAGACGCCCTGTCAACTCCGGTAGCGAAGACACGTCATACGTCAGCGGAAAGAACGACGCCGTGCGCAGGTGCAATACCTGAGTGCGTGAAAGGATGGAAGCGAACATCCGCTTCGAGGGCACGTTCGCCGGAATCAGTGTTCCCACGCCCCGCACGCACTCACGCGTGAAGGTCATCCGCACGCCTTCGATGTCAAACGTCTGGCCACGGCCGATCGAGCCTGCGGCACAGTTCGCGCGCTGCGGCGTTTCCCGAAATCCGTAAAGCACGCGATGGTTAGCCGGGTAGACGAAGGCCACAAGAGCCAGCTGCGCGCCATGCACTTCCGGCAGCAGGTAGGTGCCATTGCGTTCCGTCCAGGGCGCTGCGGACGTCATGATCGGCTGCGCCGAGGCGGGTGCCTGGAGCTTGTGGGGCGCATCGGCAGCCCGGCTCACCTGGGCCGCCAGTACGAGCAGCGAAACGATCACCGTTTCCGCCAGAAGAATTCGAAGCATCCGTGATCTGATCGACATGGGGGCTCTCCTTGGTGAGACGCCACGCGGGCCCCGCGACCCGCCGGCCTCCCCGATATACACCTGCCGGCCGGGTGGCGCTACCTCGCCGCCTGAACGGCGCAATGAAACCATCGTTGTCATCAGCGGCTCCGGGACGGGTGTCAGGGATTCCCTGGCCCCGCGTACCGTCCTTCGAACGTTACCCACGCGGGAATCGGGCTTGCCACCGAGGAACCACGACACCGCCTGCTCAACGGTATCACCGCGTACTTCGGTGCGGGTGCGGCGGTGCCGCAACCCAGCTGGTGATCGCCGCACGGGATGTACCTCACCGTTACCCCTCTTCCCGCGTTGATCACCTCGGCGAGACCGGCACGGAAGGGCTCACGACGATCCTTCATCCAGGGGCGCATCTCGGCGCCAGCCCCGAAATGGTACCGCCAGTGCAGCCCGAACGACGGAATATTCACAACTTTCCGTGGACATGTAGTCCTTCGCCTACAGGAATCCGGGAATCAAGCAGATATATTCGGTAGGGTCCGCCAGGCTCAGGGAAAGCCATGGAAGTCTTGCCGGGCGCCGCCGCGCGCCAGCCAGAAAATGAGATGACAGGGGATCACGCCGCAAGGCTCGCCCCCCGCCCCATGCCTTACCGGCACGGCGATGATGTGCGGCCTGAAGTGACTGCCACCGATGGCATCGTCCTTGCCGCGGTCGGAGCCGTGGTGGCGATGGCCGTGTTGCTCGTCGGTGCGTTCGTCATCTATGTCCACCAGATACACGGCGGCCAGATGGAGGCACTGCAGACCGGCACGCCGAGCGCCGAGAGTACGGTCTACATGAAGACCGATGCGTTGCGACCCGATGCGACGGAAGGTGGTACACGAGCCCGACCCTCTGCAGGCCAGAATCAGCTCGCCGATTCGCGGCCAGCGCATTGAGTTCCGGCCAGGTCGATCGTTCGCGGCTCACCGGCACGGCAACACCCGGCAACAAGAAAGAGTTGCTGGAGTGGCAGCGCCAGAACGCCGAGTCGATGCGGATCCTCGAAAGGACCACGCCGTCGCTCGACCAGGAACTCCCCGTGAAGGTTGCGGTCCATGCAACGACCCGACGTGGAACGAACGGGGGAGGGAACGAGGGTGGAAAGGAAATTACATTTTCCAGAGTGTCGCCGATTCTCGATCCGTCGGGTCGTTGCATTCGCTGCGGCCATTTCGCTGCATGGTGTGTTGTTACTCGCTCTGTTCCAGCCATCCGTGTATCGAAGTGTTACCTACGGCAACAGCGAAACAGCCGCCTCGGCGCTTGAGGTCCGATTCGTTCCCCCGCCGCCGCGTGCCACTCCGACGTCCGTACCCATGCGGCTTACTGCGCCAGACCGAGCACTGCGTACTGCAACCAGCGCGTCGCCAGCGAAGTTGATGCGACGCAAGACTACGACAGTCGCCCCGCCGGCGGGATCGATGACGCCCGTCGAAAAATCCATATCACCCGCTGTACCTCCTCCCTCCCCCGACGCAGCGAAACATACCGAAGGCATAGCAGGCTTACATGCGGACGCTGGGAGCGAGTCATCCGCCAAGCAATCCCTGCCTTCTCCTCAGCCGCCAGCTTTCGGCGACGGCGGCTTCCGCGATCAGCTACTCAATGCGCAGCGCAGCGGAAATATTCACGGTGTACCCGGCTCCGACAGGCGTCTCGCGCCCGGGCTTCAGCTCAGGGATCCGATGACGCAAGGCGTTGGGGCAGTGCTTCGTACGACGCAGCGCCTGTTCGGGGTAACGAACCGCCACTGCATCGACGTCGAGGTCTGGCAGAGCCTGACGCCCGAACAACGCATCGAGCGTCATGTGTCGAAGCAGGACATCGAGAAGATCAACGAGACGTATCGCTGCAATGCTCCGTTGGGGCTGACCATCTAGTCGCGCCGTTTTCAGATCCCATCCACCGTCCTGCTGACTCCCAGCACGACCACGACAGCCAGGCACACCGCCCCCAATGCACCAAGGGGAAACGCGGCGCCTGTCGCCGCAACCGCGTGCCAGACGTCGTGCAGCTCCGGCACAAAATCAAAACGCGTCGGTTTCAATGCAATCACCCCGCCCGCCGACAGCAGGACGGCACCGCCCAGGATGCCGAAGCGTCGCCGCTTCGCATGCACCGCTCGCGCGACGACCTGCTGCGCAAAGGCTGCACCATCCAACGGTGCCCGGTACGCCAGAAGACGCTCCATGGCCCGCATGTCGGCACACGACACCTCGCCGTTCAAGTCAGAACCGTTCATACCATTTCCCTCTCACTACGCAGCAATCGCGCCAGCTTTTTCGTGGCACGGTTGATATGCGATTTGATCGTGCCCAGCGGCACCTTCGTTACCTCGGCAATCTCACCGTGGCTCATGCCTGCCGAGAAGGACAACGTCACCATCAGCCGTTCGTTGAGGCTCAGGTGTTTCATCATCTGCTCCAGCAGGATGTCGGACATGGCGGTCGGTGCGACCGACAGCGCTTCCGGCATGTCTTCATCGCTGACGAACTGCATGCGCGCGTTCGATGCCACGTGGCGCAGGAAGGTCCGGTAGGCGATCGTGTGCAGCCATGTGGAGATGCTGGCTTCGCCGCGGAAGCTGGCGACGCTGGTGAACATCTTGAGGAACGTCTCCTGCGCGATGTCGTCGGCGAGGGCATGGTCACCCGCAGCCAGCCGCCGCAGGAACTGGCGGATCGGCGACTGGTAGCGTCGCACCAGGTCGCCGAACGCTGCCTGGTTGCCCGCCAGGAAGGCCGCGATCAGCTCGGCATCACTCTTCAGCATGGGAGGCGTCGGGCCTCAGGCCGGCCGCTCGCGACGTTCGACCAGCCAGACCACGATGAAGCCGACGCCCATGAAAAGGGGAAACACGCCCATGGTCGCGAAGTTCGTCGGGTAACCGGTGATGACGCCTGCCGCCAGCGCGGCGATGCCGATGGATACGATGACCACGCCGCGCCGCAGATCCGTGTTCCGCGACACCCGCTGGGTGTTCATCTGGGCGACCAGTTCGGTGGACAGCGGGGCGCCCTTTTCAAGCGCGATCCGCAGGGTGCGTTGCACCTGGGTCTGGGCGAGGCTGTTGAGGATGGAGAAGATCACGAACATGATCGTGATGCTGATCAGGCCAACGATGCATACGGCGGTAGAGTCCATGGGGGTTCCTGTCTCGGTGAGCTGGCTGGTTTAGCCATGTGCTGATTAGAGACGAGACCGGGCCCGTTTGGATGCACGGAGCAAAGTTTCCCTGGATGCGCGGGGCAGATTCTTTGTGGGAGCGCGCCTTGCTCTTTAATTGTGGGAGCGCGCCTTGCTCCTTAATTGTGGGAGCGCGCCTTGCGCGCGACATCTTTTCGCGATACGTGTGGGCTGCTCGCGAGAAGCTGTCGCGCGCAGGCGCGCTCCCACAGAAGTAGCGGTCAATTAGCGAGCAGGCTTTTCAGGCTCAGTGACGCCATCGCGGCAATGTCCACCAGCCGTGCCTCGCTCACCCCTTCCCGCGCACTCGCCGACATCCCGGACATCACGCTCGATACGTAGTCCGTCACTTTATCGGCCAGCTCCGGTCGCGACGTCGCAACGAAGGCGCGGATGAGCGAGCGCCGCTGCTCCGCCACACGACGCGCCAGCACGGCGCTCTCGGCATCGGCGCCACCGCGTGCGGCCTCCAGCACGAGGCAGCCGAGGCATTCGGGATTGCGCGCATAGGACGTCGCCACGCGGTCCAGGAGATCGCCCAGCGCCTCGTCCACGGCGCGGCCGGGCAAGAGGATATCGTCCAGTACAAGTACGGCCGCCGCGTAGCGGTCGAGTACGCGCTCGAAATAGCCGGCCTTGCTGCCAAACGCCGTGTAAAAGCTCGGCGGCTTGATGTTCAGCGCATCGGTGAGCGCCGCCAGGCCCACGGCGTCGTACCCTTGGGCATGGAACATCCGCTGGCCGATAGCCAGCGCTTCCTCGGGGTCAAAGCCCCGCGGCCGCCCTCGGGGCTGCTTTACCGTAGCACTCACTAAAGAAATCCTTGCGCCTGGCGTCCACGCAAATATATAGTGACCACTAATCTATTTCAAGGAACCGTGCCATGAACGAGTTCAAGGGTAAGAAAGTCCTGGTGATCGGCGGCAGCCGGGGCATCGGCGCAGCGATCGTATCGAGCTTCGCCAGCGAAGGGGCGACGGTGCAGTTCACCTACGCCGGGTCACAGGCAGCTGCCACTGCCCTGGCCACCTCCACCGGCGCATCCGCCGTGTTCTGCGACGCCTCCCAGCGCGACGGCCTCACCGCAGTCATCCGTGACGCGGGGCAGCTGGATATCCTCGTCTACAACGCCGGCCTTCTCCTCAGCGGCGATCCGCTTACCCTCGAGGCCGACGACGTCGATCGCCTCATCGACGTGAATGTCCGCGGCGCGTACCACGCGTCGGTGGAAGCAGCCCGGCTCATGGCCGACAACGGCAGCATCATCGTCATCGGCTCGGTCAACGGCGACCGCATGCCGATGGCCGGGCTGGCCGCGTACGCCATGAGCAAGTCGGCGGTCCAGGGGATGGCGCGCGGCCTGGCACGTGATTTCGGCCCGCGCGGCATCACCGTGAATGTCGTGCAACCCGGCCCGACGGACACCGACATGAACCCCGCTGACGGCCCACATGCCGCCCATATGCACAGCATCATGGCAATCCCGCGCCACGGCACCGCCGACGATGTCGCCAGCCTTGTGCGTTACCTTGCCGGCCCGCATGCACGCGGCATCACCGGTGCGATGCACACCATCGACGGCGGCTTCGGCGCATGAGCTGCGGAGCCCCGCCCGTGCGGGGAGCCCGGCCGTGTGAGGCAACGTCGATATCTATAGTTTTCGCGCTGTCACGATAACAAGTCCGCCACTGGTGAATGGATCTGCCTCCGGCGGCTGGCCGAGTGCATCCAACGCTGCTTTCGGGGGGTTCTTATGTAACCATTTTCGGGCAGCGCAATGACCAATGTCACATTCCGCCGCAGCTTGCCAGGCGCCATAGTCTCCGTGCCCATCAACTCGAACGGATGCCCGGATGAAGCTGGCCCACGCGATACTCCTCAGCGTCGCTGCCCTTGCCCTTCCCGCAGCGGCCTGGTCGCAAGTCGACCTGACGCACCTGGATGACCACATGAGCGGCACGCCGACGCGCGTACTCGTGTTGGGCACCGTGCACCTGAGTCAGGCGAAGGATTTCAAGGCAACGTCTCTCGACGGATTGATAGACAAGCTGGCCCGCTTCGAGCCCCAAGTGATCACGATAGAAGCGATCGGGGGCGAGCAATGCGACATGGCGGCGCGCAACCCTACGATCTATGGCGATGACTACTGCGCTTCCGCCGATGCAGCACGAAAGGCGACGGGGCTGGACATTCCGCGCGCCATTGCCGGCATCAACGCCGAACTTGCCTCGTGGCCTGCGCAACCATCGGCTTCGAAGCGGCGCCACCTTGCTGCACTCTTCCTGGCATCCAGCGACCCGGCATCGGCACTGGTCCAGTGGCTGCAGTTACCGCCTGCGGAGCGGCGCATGGGTGACGGGCTCGATGACGCACTGGTCGCCAGGCTCAAGGAGCTGAGCACAGCGAGCAACGAGAACTACCAGATTGCTGCTCGTCTCGCGGCGCAACTCGGCCTCCAACGGGTCTACCCGGTGGACGACCACACCGGCGACAACATGCGTGTAAGCGATGCAAAAGCCTTCGGTCGCGCAGTAGAGAAGGCATGGCACGCCGATCGTACGGCGTTGGATACCGAGGAAAAGCGCGAACGGGAACTCCTGAAGGAAAAGGATCTCCTGCCCCTCTATCGACTGGTCAATCAGCCGACCACCCAGGCCATGCTCGCGGATAGCAATGCCGGCACGACCATGCGCGATCCGTCGCCCGACCGCTATCCGCAGATGTGGGTACGCGGCTGGGAGATCAGAAATCTGCGCATCGTCGCCAATGTCATCGAAACCGTCCGGGAGCGCCCCGGTGCCCGCGTGCTCTCGATCATCGGGGCGTCGCACAAGCCGTGGTTTGAAAGCTGGCTCGGCCAGTTCCAGGGCGTGCAGATGGTGGATGTCGAGGCCGTGTTGAAATAGGAAGTCCGCGGGCTTGTTGCGAAATTCCGCGGTTGTAGGGCCCGGTGACACGCTGCGCGTGGACAAGCCGCGTGTGGTGCTTGACGTAGGAGCGCGCCTCGCGCGCGACATCTTTTCGCGATAGGTGGGAGGGTTGTCGCGAGAAGATGTCGCGCGCAGGGCGCGCTCCTACAGTCATGCGCGTCGTGCATTCATAGGGTTCGTGCACTCATAGGGTTCGTGCATTCATAGATTTCGTGCATTCCTATGTGTCGTGCATTCATGCGTGCCGTGGCGCCAGGCGTGCCCAGTTTCGTTCGGCAAAGGCCGCCTTGCCTTCGTCATCGAGGCCGCATCGATCCAGGAACTTCCTCGCGTCATTTCCCTCGCGATACTGGTACGGGAAGTCGGTGGAGAACAGCAGGCGATCCACGCCGACGACCTCAGCGGCACGCGCGAGGTAGTGCGGCAGGAACATGCCGCTTGCCGTGACGTAGAGGTTGTTCCGCAGGTAATGGGCGATCGGGTGCGCCAGCCCGGACACCCTGTCCATCGCAGCCAGCCGCTCGGCGTAGAACAGCACAACCTCGCCCCAGTGCCCGAGGATCATCTGCAGCTTCGGCAGCCGGTCGAACGTTCCGGCGAGCACGAGCCGGATAAACTGGATGCCCGCGTCGTAATGCCAACCGAGCCCATACGTGGCGAAGGCCGCATCGACGGCGGGTGCGAAGCCCGAGTAGTACGCGTTCCTCACGGCGACGTCGGGTGTGCGCGGATGGATGAGAATCGGTGCACCGAGCGCTTGCGCACTCTGGTAAATGGGAAACAGGCTCGCGTCATCGAGATGCCGCTGACCGACCTTGCCGCACAGCACCGTGCCTTTGAAACCGAGTGTCCTAACGCATCGTTCCAGCTCGAGGGCGGCCTCGTCCGGCATCGACACCGGCAGGGTTGCCATGGCCTGGAAGCGTGTCGGATGGCGTGCGACCACCTCGGCCAGCGCGTCGTTGGTACGGCGGGCAAGCTCGATGCTCTCCGCTCCGAGGTCATGCAGGGCGGGTGTCGTAAGCGACAGCACCTGTACGTCCAGCCCGGTTTCATCCATGCGCGCGAGACGGCCCTGCGCCAGGTCGATCAGACGACCCTCGATCGCCCCCGAGTGGAAGGCGACGCTGGGGTCCGTGGCTTCAAGGCCAGCTGCCCTCCATACGTCGCGGACCCCGGCCGTCAGGAAGTGTTCTTCAATACCGATCAGTTTCATGGGTGCGTCTCCGAGTGCCTTCCGATAAGTCTGCGGCCGCTTCCGCGATTGCACCAGACGCGTCAGGTGCAATAATCGAATGCACTGGAGTCAACGATTCCAATACCCGGACGGCGGCCCGACATGCAAGACGTGGATCTGAATCTCCTCACGGCGCTCGATGTATTGCTCGCCGAATGCAGCGTCACCAGGGCGGCCCATCGACTGGGGCTCAGCCCATCGGCCATGAGCCGGACGCTGTCCCGGCTGCGCCTCGCCACCGGCGACCAGCTGTTGGTGCTGGCCGGCCGAAGCCTGGTGCCGACGCCGTATGCCGAGCAGATCAGCGACCACATCCACGAACTCGCCCGAAACGCGCGCGCCGCCCTACAGCCCGCCAGCGAGACGCTCGACATGGCTACGCTGGAGCGAACATTCACGATCCGCGCGAACGACGGATTCGTGGAACTGGTCGGTCCTTCGCTCATGGCGGCGATCACCGGGCACGCGCCGCACGTCGTTGTCCGGTTCGTATCAAAACCGGACAAGGATGCGCGCCCGCTCCGCGAAGGCGTCATCGACCTCGAGATAGGCGTACTCGGTACGGCTGCCCCGGAGCTGAAGACGCGGATGCTGTTCCGCGACCGGTTCGTGGGTGTCTGTCGGACCGGGCACCCGCTCCTCGCCCGAGTCACGGCGAAGCGCTATGCCAGCTACCGACATGTGGTGGTATCACGGAAGCAGGATTTTTCCGGTCCGGTAGACGACGCACTGGCACAGCTCGGCCTCCACCGGAACATCGCGATGGTGGTGCCCACGTACGCCAACGCCATGCAGGTCGCGCGGCACTCGGATGTACTCGGGCTCGTGCCGCGCTCGTGCTTCGGCGGTGCTTGGATGGGCGGCACCGCAGACCGCACGGGCGTCGAGCCGTTCGAACTGCCGGTAAAAACCCCCGATATAACGGTCTCGGCGATCTGGCATCCACGGCTGCATGCGGATCCCGCGCACCGCTGGCTACGCGATACCCTCCAGACCATCTGCAGCCCGCTGTGAAAAACGCCGCCCATACGACGTAACAATCACGCCACACCCAACGTAGGAGCGCGCCTTGCGCGCGACATCTCCTCGCGATACGTATGGGTGCTCGCGTATGGGTGCTCGCTCATGAGCATTCGCTAATCGATGCTAGCGTATGGCTGCACGCGCGAGATGCTCGCGAGAAGATGTCGCGCGCAGGGCGCTCTCCTACCCGGGATGTTGTCGCGGTGCACTCAACGCCGCCGCAATCGCCAGTGCGCCCGCGACGGCGAGCGTAGCGATCGCAAAGCCTGACCGCACATCGGCGGCCGCTGCGCCATCCGGCGCAAGGGCGAAGAACAGGCCGCCGATCAACGCCACCGATACGGCCGCGCTGATCTGCAAACTGGCACTCACGAGCCCGGCCGCGAGGCCCGACCAGCGCGCGTCCACATGGTCGACGTTCAACCTCACGAGCGCCGGCAAGGCGATGCCCTGCCCCAGTCCGATGACGAACAACGGAATGGGGAGCCAGCGCGGCGCATCGTCAAGCGCCATGACCGCAACCAGCACGAGCCCCACGACTTCTAGAACCATGCCCAGCGAAGCCGTCCGTGAGCCAAGCCGCCGGGTGATGGTCGGACCGCACCACGGCCCCACGAACAACCCGACACCCAGCGGCAGAATCGCCAGGCCCGCATCAAGCGCCTCGTTGCCAAGCCCGGCCTGCTCGTAAACAGCAAACACCAGAAAGAACGCTGCAAGCGCATAAAAGAAAAACGTCGCCAGCAAGCTTCGCTGCAAGCCACGCGCAGCCAGGAGCGAAGGCAGGACCAGGGGCGTCCCACCCTGGAGTTCCTGCTGCTTTTCATGACGCCAGAAAGTGAAAAGCAGCGGCACGCTGACGATCAACACCGCCAGGCACCACCAGGGCCAGTGTCGCTCGCGACCTTCGATCAGCGGGACGACTACCGCAAGCAACCCCGCCGCCAGCAGGAAGGCACCCGACACATCCAGACGACCCACCCGTGCGACCCGGGTTTCACGCAGCAACACGAGTGCCGAAGGCACGGCACACACGATGATCGGCAGATTGATCAGGAAAACGCTGCGCCATCCGAGTCCGAACGGACTCACCGCGACCAGCAGGCCGCCCAGCCACTGGCCACCCACGGACGCCAGGCCGATGGTGGCGCCATACAGACTCAACGCACGCGTCTTCTCATGGGCCGGGAACAGCGCGTGGATGGATGCCAGCGACTGCGGCGCCATGATGGCTGCTGACACGCCCTGAAACAGCCGTCCCATCACCAGCACGCCTGGCACAGGCGCCATTCCGCACAAGGCAGATGCCAGTCCGAAGCCGAGCATTCCACCCACGAAGACGCGCTTGCGGCCATACAGGTCGCCCAGGCGTCCGCCGAGGATCAGCGTGACCGCATACGCCGCCGCGTACACCGACACCACCAGCTGCGCCACGTCGGACGTCGCGCGCAGGTCGTTGCGTATCGCAGGCAGCGCTACATTGACGATGAAGAAGTCGAGCGGCGGCAGTAACGTGCCGGTCAGCAGGACGACCAGCGCCAGCCACCGGCGAGGGTCGGGAAGCGCGTCTTCATGCATCAGCGCATGCCGCCCGAACCAAGGATCACCTCACCCGATACCCAGGCTGCATCCTCCGAGGCGAGGAACGCAACGATCGTGGCGATGTCCTGCACCTGTCCGATGCGGCCAAGCGGCGTCTGGCTCTCGTTCCATGCGTGGAAGTCCGAACCCATGACACCGGCACTGTGCGTGCCCTCCGTTTCGATAAGGCCCGGGTTCACCGAGTTGACGCGAATACCGCGCGGACCGAGCTCACGCGAGAGGACACCGGTGATCGCATCGAGTGCGCCCTTGGAACCACTGTAGATCGCACTTTCCGCCGGAAGAACGCGCGTGACGAAGGAACTGATGTTAATGACGCTGCCACCCCGGCGCAGATGCGGCGCCGCAGCCCCGACGACCAGCAGCGGGCCCAGCACATTGATATCGAACTGCCGGCGATAAAGCGCCTCGGTGGTCTCTTCGATTTTCGCGAACTGGTAGACGCCGGCGTTATTCACCACGATGTCCAGCCGCCCGAAGTGATCGACGGCCGCCTTGACCAGCGTGTCGACTTCCGCCCTGCGACTGACGTTTGCGCCGACCGCCAACGCCTTGCCGCCAGCAGCCTCGATGTCCGCGACGACCTTTTCCGCACCATCCCTGTCCGACGCGTAATTGACGATGATTTTCGCGCCATCAGCGGCCAGCTGGCGGGCAATCCCCGCACCGAGACCTTTCGAGGCGCCCGTGACGATGGCGACCTTCTCGTTCAACCTGCCCATATCGCGAGCCTTTCCAATCGAGAGAAAGGCGCCATCGTGCTACCCACAGGATTGTTTGTGGACTGACATTCCTGCATATTTTCCGTACATTTTTGAACGGGTGCCCACAGCATGGAATGGAGTGATGTCCGTATCTTCCTGGCATTGGCCCGAGGGCGATCCTTCGGCGAAGCAGCCCGCAATCTGGGCATCAGCCACCCCACGGTGGGCCGACGGATCAAGGCGCTCGAGGAAGATGCCGGCCAGGCCCTGTTCCGCAGGACAAAGGAAGGCCTCGTGCTCACGGACGCCGGGGACGGTGTGCTTGCGCTGGCCGAGTCCATGGAAAACGCCGCGCTATCGATGGAGCGGCGCATGGCAGGCAACCATGAACGGCTCGAAGGAATTCTACGGATCTCGTCGGCGGACTGGTTTGCCGGATATGTCCTCGCGCCCGTGCTCGCCGAGCTCGGGCGACGTCACCCCGCCGTGGTTCCCGAGGTGATCGCCAGCTACCGAATCCTCGACCTGTCACGCCGCGACGCCGACGTGGCGTTCCGCATCGTTCCCTTCAGCGAACCCGACATCGTGCAACGCCGGCTCATGACGCTGGCGTACGGCCTCTACGGCACCCCGGAGTCGGCGCGCGCACTGAAGGACGACCCGGCATCCGTCGGCCTGATTCTCATGAACACCGCGCAGTCCCACTTCCCTGATGTCGCGTGGATGCTCGAGACCTTCCCAGACTCACGTCGCGCCTTCACCAGCACCAGCCGCAGCGTCCAGGCACAGATGTGCCTGCGCGGCACAGGCATCGCGGTACTCCCCCGGCCCTTGGGTGACGCCCTCCCCGGCCTCACGCGCATCGACGCCCCGACGCAGCCGCCGACGCGCGACCTGTGGGTCGGCTACCACCAGGACCTGCGACACATGGACCGCCTGCGCGCCATGCTGGACATTGCAGATACCTTGCTGATCACCGCCGAACCACGCTAACCATGGCCAAACCACGCCAACGCCCCGTGGGAGCGCGCCGTGCGCGCGACATCCCTCAGCAACGGTCCACATGCATCGCGAAACCATGTCGCGCGCACGGCGCGCTCCTACAAAATGCGATGACAATCACCGTGCCGGGAAATGACGCCAATCACCGTGCCGGCCGCCGATGCACCGCTCCGCGTCGCAACAACACGCCCAGCGCCAACACCGCGCAAACTATCCTGAGGCCGTTATCCAACCACCCCCAACCATCCGACTCGAACACGCCCCACGCAGCATTGAGCGACACGTGGAAGGTAAGCCCCGACCAGATCGTGAAGCGATCCAGTCCATCCAGTGCGGCAAACACAAGGCCACCCAGGAACGTCATCAGGAAAATGGTCCCTGCCTGATCGCTGCCGTTCTCGTGCTGCGACAGCCAATGAATGCCGCCGAAGCACAGCGCCTGCACCAGGCACGCCGCCCACGGCCGCCAGCGCAATGCCAGAACAGGAAACACAAAGCCGAAGCCGCGGAAAACGACCTCCTCCGCAAAGGGAAACAGCAGCGCCGTAAACAGCAGTGCGTGCAGGTCGATGTCCTGGGCGACCGTGCCCGTCATCGCGCTACCGATCCAGAACGGAAGCGTGCAGAGCAGCACGAGAATGGGATTGATCCAGCTCGGCGCACCGAGGCCCAGCAGCGTGTGCGGTGCGACGCCCGTCTTACGCGGACGAAGGAGCCAGAGCGCCAGCACCACGAAGATCACGGCAAGCAGGTTGTCCATCCCTGAGCCGCTGAACGACGACATCGGGAGGCCGGGGATCGGGAAGCCTGCGTCTTCTGCGAGGCCGCGAAGGCATAGGGCAAGAAGAAGGGCGGCGACGACACCGACGGCTCGACATCCGTCAGCGACAGTGAAACGTTTTTCCATGGCTCATTCCCTGTGATTGCCTGCCCGCAGGGTAAGCAAGGTCGTCGCCAGCGATCAAGCCTCTCCGACAGGCGCCACTGCACCGTGCGTAGGAGCGCGCCCCGCGCGTGACATCTTTTCGCGAGAGGTGTGAGTCCTCGCAAGATCTTTTCGCGGCAGGTGTGAATGTTCGCGAAAACATGTCGCGCGCGAGGCGCGCTCCTACGCGAGCTGCGGTTGGTTGGCGGCGGGGAAACCCCGGCGAGGTTTTGCAGAGGCCTGTCACCGCAGGTTATCGTCCGCGGATCGGTCCCAAAACGGAGGTGGGTGATGAAGCGTTACGTTACGGCTCTGACGGGCGGGCTCCTGGCACTGTCGACTGCGGCAGCCATGGCATCCATGGCAGTCACGGCCTCCACAGCAACCACAGCGAGCACGGCGAGCACGGCGAGCACGGCGAGCACGGCGACCCCGACAGCCCCGACAGCCACAACCGCCGAGCGCCCCATCTCCCTCGAGCGGCCCCCGGCCCGACTGGGCGGCGTGCTCGACACGCCAGCCCGGCCGCCCACCGCCGTTGTCCTCATCATTCCCGGGTCCGGCCCCACCGATCACGACGGCAACAGTCCTCCCCGCCTGCTCGCCCAGCCTTACAAACTGCTCGCCAACGCACTCGTGGCCGATGGCATGGCGGTGGCACGTATCGATAAACGCGGCATGGCCCTAAGCGGCTCGCCAGACGTGGACGGCAACAAGGTCACCATCGGCATGTATGCCGACGACGTCACGGGCTGGGCCGACTCCCTGACCAAGGAACTCGCCGTCCCGTGCATCTGGTTGCTCGGCCACAGCGAAGGGTCGCTGGTCGCCGAGGTCGCGGCCCGCCACCCCGCCCACGTGTGCGGGCTGGTCCTCGTCTCCGGCCCCGGCGAACCGATCGGCAAAACATTAAGTACCCAGGTCCACACGCAGCTGGAGGGCTCCCCCCACGCAGGCGCACTTCCCGCTTTTGATTCGGCGATCGACCAACTCGCGACCGGACATCACGTGGACCCGACGACGCTGCCGACGTTCCTGCAGCCTCTGGTACGCCCCGAAGTGCAGGACTACCTGATTGACCTCTTTCACTACGATCCCGCCGCCGAGCTGAAGCCCTACCGCGGGCGCGTGCTGATTATTTCCGGCGGGAACGACCTGCAGGTGAGTACCGCCGACGGCCAGCGACTCAAAGCCGCGAGCCCACAGGCGAAGCTCGTCGTCGTCGAAGGCATGAATCACGCTTGGAAACAGGCGCCAATTGACCGCGCGGGCAACATCGCGACTTACGGCAACCCCGATCTTCCACTGTCGCCAGGCCTCGCCAGTTCCATCGTCGAGTTCATCAAGGCGGGCAAATGAAGCTGCGCAACTGGGCGGCAGCCTTCATGACCGCATGGCTAAGCATGAAATCCATGGCCGATTACCCCGGCATCGGGCCGGGTACCGGGCTGCGTATTGGGCTGCGTACCGGGCTGCGTATCGGGCCGGGTTTCTTCAAGCTAAACCGCTGCGCTCGCTGACCCGCCGTTTACGCACCGTCTTTCAACCGCACAATGAACGAAGCGAGGATGAACAACGATGCAGCGGCGCTAGCGAGCCTTCCTACGCGGTCACTCGCAAACCTCCCCTCGCGGTAGCCGGCATACACGTCTTTCATGCGCGTACGTAGCAAAGGCGAGAGGTAAAACGCTTCCCGCCAGGCAAGGAGAAGAAGGCCGCACATGGACAGCGCGTTGGCGGTCGACGGCGTGAGCACCATGGGAACCACGGCGATAACGACCAGGAACGCGGCCCACACACGCTGCTTCGTGGGCACCTTAAGCGGTCCGCTCGGGTTGCCCGACGTTCCGGTCATCAGCGTAACTGGCTCAGGAAGCTCTTGACGTTGACCAGGGCATCCGCGGCCTCGATCATCCTCAGGCGCTCACTATCCGACGGCACGAGCAGGCGTGCCAGGCGACTATCTTCCCTGAGCGTCTCGTACACCATCGCAGCATCCGAGAACTTCTCGAAGAACGGAAACAGGGACGCCTTGCATGCCTTCACGATACTGCGCGCCACGGGCGTCACATCGTCGGCCGAGGTAACCGCCCAGCGATATTGCCCCGCGCTGAGCAGGGTCCCGTACTCGCAGCCGATCGTCGGCTTCACGTGAGCCTTGTCCGTGTCGTCATCCAGCTGTCGCTGGATCTCGTCCAGACGCATCGCAACGTCGACCACGACATCGAAGCCCGTCGGGTGCTGGATCAGTTCAAGGTGAATCGACTGCCAGCCGGTTGCGGTCTCCTTGCGAAATGAACGGTTCGCCGGAACGAAGGTATACCCGAACGTAGCGAGCGTGATGCCGAGCTCCGCAAGTAAACGTTTCCGCCAGGCGGCTTTTTCGCTGATATGGGGGCCGTGGACAGGCGCCGGTCCCTTCGCGCGCGCGAAACTGAAGAACAGGCCCAGCAGCGCCACGTGGATCACCGGGAATACCAGCACGAAGGTATCGATCTCGCCGCCCAGCCTCAGACTCGGGGGCAGGATGCCCAGGACGATGCCCAAGACCGTCGCCCAGTCGAACCCCGCAGAAGTGGACCTCGAGCCCAGGGGAACCGTCACTTTGGCGACGGCGAGGCCATAAACGGCGACACCCAGGGCGACCCACGCAATCTGCTCGCCCGAATGGGTAAAAAAGAACATCTGGCCCGCGAAAGCGAGCAACGACAGCACGAGCGCCAGGAACGAAACGTATCTAGCCATGATCAGTCACCCGGCCCCCTCAGACCATCCATAGGCGCTAGCTTACCGGGGTCGGATCTGTTGTGCGTGAGTTCACTGCGTGTCTCTTGCCTTTTCCGACACGCCGCGCGGCAAAACCCGTTTGCCACGATTGAAATATCGAGTCGACGTTTCAAGGCACCCCGCAGGACCTAGCCATTTGCGTGGTAGCGCAACAAAATAAGCAGGACGGCAAGCTCCACGAAGAATACGGAAACGAGTCGCAATACGATAATCGAACCGTTTTTTTTGGCAGATCTTGTAAGCAAGAAAGAAATTCGCGCATGGCCAGAGCAGAAGAAAACCATAGCTCGCCGCCGAACCGTCGCGGATAAAGATGCTCGAGAGAACCTCGCCGAGAACGAACATGGGCGTCCACATCAGGACAAGAAGTAGGTTCCTCGCCAGCGCCATGACAACACTCTCCCAAAGAACCCTGATGTAGACCCTGGCAGGACTCCGGCCATCGTCGACCCCGAAACCCTCTTAATCTCTTTCGCCACTCTGTGGACCAAGGATTGCGCTACCCATCGTTACTGATCCTGAAATGTCAGACGGATAACCTCGCCAAATCTTTGAAGTCTTCTCACCGCACCGCAGCCACCACCTGCGTAATCCGCTGCAACCCACTCTTCTGCAGCAGCGCACGCACATGTGTCCGTGCCGTCGTATCACGGATGCCCGCAGCGGCGGCGTACTCCGTCACCGTCTGCCCGGCAACCAGGGCCGCCAGCACGCGATGTTCCGCCGGCGTGAGTTGCCACCGCCGGGAGAAATCCGCCAATGACGGGCGCTTGGGCGAGGCGACATCCAGCGTCACGACCACATCGGCACCATGAGGTAACCCGCTTGCGCCAGATGCCATCGCCAGCGCCCCGAGGCCGGCAAATGTACAGACGGCGGCGACGCGCTCGCGAGCCAGCGGCAGAATGCCGACATTGAGTCCCGGGCGACGCACGCCTTCCATCTGAAACCGCATGGCTTGCCGCGTGTCAGCCACGGCGCGGATCAGCGGCTCCAGGCTCGAAGCCCACGGCGAAGAGCCAAGCTGCCCAAGGTGCGGCCGACGCAGCCGGTCACCGAGCAGCTTCACCGCAGAACGGTTGGCATGGAGCAGGCGTCCGCTGCGGTCGAAGAACACCAGGCCCTGGTCAAGGGCGTCGACGACGCGCTCGCCGGCGAGCCGTGAGACAACATTCTGAGATACAAAATCATTCAAGCGAAAAAATTCGCAATTACTTAGCTTCAATGATGTTTTCTGACCATCCTGCAAGCAAAACGACAACGCGACACTTCTAGCATCGCTAGCATCAAGGCCTTTCAATTCAGCATCGTGGTAACCACTGACAATTCTAACGTTCATGCGTCTATTCATTCACTTAACCCGCCGGCGAGGGTCTCCGGCAGGGCCGTCTGGCGGCGACAAATGAGACCCGATATGGCGCCAGCAGGTCCCCCGCTCCGCCAGTAAACGCTTCTTCCACTACGATTCCCCGCTCATCGAAGCGGCTCGCAGCAGTTCACGATCGGCCCGGATACAAACATCCTGACACTCCATGATGTCAGTGCGACCGGCTAATCGCCTGCGATGGTAGGACTTTCCATGAATTGATCTCTGTGGACAAAGCTGGATCGTGCCTCAGCTCGTCTATAAGCCGCGCGATATCGAGACTCTTGCCACGCTTGGCACGTATTGGCCGCAACAGCATTGCACGATAAGGCAGGCCCTGGTCGCGCAGCAACTCGATGAGCTCGTCGATCCGCTCCGGGGGAAAACTCGCCGCTACGGCTGCTGCTAACGCCATGGCGACGTTATTACCACGATTCGAAGTGGGGTCCGAACAGCTCTTATACATCTCTACCAGCTCGTCCCAATACTTGCGGGATTCCTTAGCTGCAAGCGCGCGCGCCAGGGATGCCAGTGTTCCATCCGAGTAATGCTTGCGCAGGTGCTTCATCAGTATGGGAAGTGCGTGCTGATAGTCGCTTGTAGGGACGTTCGGCAGGCGATTCACCATATCGACGTGCACGCCTACTGACGCGAGCTCTTCGAGCAGTTCACGCTGCTCAATCTTAAAAGCTGCAATCCTGGCTTCGATTTCAGCATCTTGAGCAGCTCTTTTTTTTCGACCTTCTTCGGTCAACATAGCTTGTTTACTTACTCCATGGGTAGCCGCATATGGTTTATCTCGCCTGCGTCGATCAGCTGCTGCAGAGGCTGAGAAATCTTAGTCTCTTCGTTCGTGTAAAGATCGAAACGGAGATTATTGTCTTTCGAGAATTGCAGATAGTCCTTCAGCTGAGATGTGAGTCCCTGCCTGGCCACATTTTTTACCTCACTCAGACTGACGCTTTCTAGAATACCATCCGGGACTCTTGTCTTTCCGCTAGCCATTTGGATCGCTGTTTTGTCGCCAATATCAGCGATCTTTCGTACCGCTTCCTCGCCGCGGCGCCCCTTTGCTGCGGCTTGAGCAACACGCTCGCCAGCACCTATAACGCGGCTGGCTCCCCGTATCTCCCCACCAACGAGCGGCAAGGCTGCCATAGCCCATCCGCCACCCCCGCACCCCTGTATCGCGCAATTGATGAAGCCGCCGCCCGGCACCACCACATCAATCAGAAGCGGGATAGTGACCTCGCGGCCTGTAGTCTGCCAGGCTTCCATCATGCCCGGCGCCTGCCAATCAATGGTCCCGGGAACACTTTGCCGACCATTAGGATCGGTGTTGAGGACAGGATTGTTGCTTGCGTAGGCGAAGCGATTGTAGGCGAATACGTTCCCAGGGCTCGTGGCGCCTGGGTCGGTACTTAGAAACCGCCCCACCGCCGGGTCGTAATACCGCGCCTGCATATAAACAAGCCCGGAGTCGACATCGTTCACATGCCCCGTATACCCCGGCCCCTGCTCAGGCGTACCCAGCGCTTGACTGCCATAAGGCCGATAGTCCGCACTACTAAGCACATTCCCCGCACTATCCGCCGTAGCCAACACGGTGCCCTGTGGACTCGTGTAGTAGTACGTGACCGTCTCAGCGGCCTGCGCTGTGACCAACAACGAACACAGCAGCATGAACACCGTAGCGACAGCACGGTAAAAGCCCGATGCCCGCCGCGCACCAGCACGCATCCGATCCCGACGGCCACCAACGCTCATACCTCCGCTCCCCTGCAACCGCTTCAGGCGACTTTCTTCCGCGATACCAAACCCGACATATCCCTTCGTCTCTCTGCTCATGGCATCAATCCCCCGAAATCAGGTCAATGTCAGCCGCAGGGCTATACGCCGAGCACCCGACTGCATTGCACGCACGCACGGTGTATTCGAGGATGCCGGTGTAGTACTTAAGCTCGCTCCAGGTCAGGTCGGTACCTGAATACACCTGCTGCGTAGCCCCTGATGACGACTCGGTTTCCATGACCTCGTAACGCGTTGCGCCAGCGACGGCCACCCAGGTCACATGCACCACCGGCTTGTAGTACGGATTAGTGGTCGTGATCGACGGCGTTGCCGGCGTCGCCGGAATCAACGACACCGTTACCGCAACCTGCCCACTGAACGGCCCGCACCCTCCCGCGTTGCACCCCTGCACCTGATAGACGTACGTGCCGTCACCGCGCCCGCTGGTCGACCAGCTGCCGTTGCCGTCGTTCTGGACCGTGGTGAGTGCCCCGCCATTGGCGGACTCCATGAGGTTGTAGCTCGTCGCCCCAGCCACGCCGCTCCAGGCAATCGTGTAAGCGCCCGTGTTGCTCGTGCCGCCACCGCTGATAGGTGGTGCGTCGACAGGTGGCACGGTGACGGCCACGGCCCCGCTGGTGGCATAGCCGCTGCAGCCGTTGGCGTTACAGGCGCGGACGCGGTACGTCCAGTTGCCCGTGCCCTCGCCGACCGTGGTGGTCGTGGCCGCACCCGCGTAGACCTGAGCCCACGAGGCGGCATCCGGCGCGTGTTCAAGTTCGTACGAGGTGGCATAAGCGGCGGGATCCCAGCTCACGCTCACCGCGCCCGTCGCTGTGGGCGGTACCGCAATAACGGCCGGTGCCGGCGGCACATGCGCAATGACCACCGCACCCGATACCGTCGGCGCACTGCACCCATTCGCGTTACACGCCGAAGCACGGAACTGGTAGCTGGCGTCAGCCGGTCCACTCACCGAAGCGCTCAAGCCAGCCCCGGTATAAAGCGCCGTCCACGCACCGCCATTCACCGACTGCTCGACCGTATAGCTCGTCGTGTTGCCCGTCGCCGACCAGCTCACCGAAATGCTCGAGAGATCGCCAGCCGCGGCAGCACTCACGGACGCCGGCGCAGCCGGTGCCAGCGTCGAAGGCGGAACAACAAACGAACCCGACCCTGACAGCAGCGTGTTGTCGCCGCCACTAAGCGAGATGCCGTGCAGGTAAATACTCTGCCCCGCGTACTGGGCACGCTGATCTTCTGTCAGCGGGATGCTGAAACGATGGAGCGTCCCTGTTGAATGGCACGCATCCTGGATAGCCTGCTCACTCGCCTGGTTCGCAGTGAATGCGCCAAGCATCGTCCCCGTGCCAGCTGGCCCGCCTACGTAAAGATGCACATCAATCGGCGAAGCCAGTCCACTCGCACAGGCCCAACCCACGATCGCAGCATTCGCCCCGGTCGATACGCTCTCGATCGTCCCCAGCACCGAAGACGTCGACGCCTTTCGCGCCGCCACCAGCTTCTTGCCGAGATAGATGTAACTCGTACCCGTCGCCGCCCCGCCGTCGTACTCCCACATCAACTGCCCATTACTGGCATAGGCGTAGTACGTCGTACCCGTCGGCGTCACCGACTTCACGCGATGGCCGGTGGCGTCGTACATGTACTCCCCCTTCCCGGTCACGGCGAGCAGACGGTTCGCCAGGTCGAAGGTCATCGCCTGCGCATCCTTCGTCACGACGTTGCCGCGCATGTCATAGGTGAAGGAGTGCGCTGTGCTGCCACCGGCCGTGATGGACGCGAGGAGATTATTCGCATCGTAGTTGTACGTGTTGGTGCCGGTGGAATCGGTGAGGCTGCGGATGTTGTTGAGCGTGTCGTACGTGTAGCTCTCGCTACCCCACAGGTTGGATGCGGTTGCCGTGGTCAGGCGGTTGAGCCAGTCATACGTCATGGTCCGCGTGCGCTGCGTGGATCCCGACTGATCGGTGATCGACAGGATGTTGCCCACTCGGTCGTAACCGAGGTCTTCGCTGACTGCCACGCTACTCGCGGTGCCGAAGCTGAAGTTGGTCAGCAGGTTGCGGGCGTTCTTCGTGGCCGAGTACAGCGCGCCGTTTCCGAGGGCATAGGACTGCAGCTCGCCATCCGGGAAGTAGGATGCGCTCGTGGCATAGGCACCCGCGGTGGTCGCCTGCCCGAGGGCGTTCGGACTGACCGCCATCGTCTGGCTGTCCGGGTACTGCACCGTGCTCAGGTTGCCGTTGGCGTCATAGCCGTAACCGAGCGTCCACGACCAGCCATCGACCGAAAGGATCTCAGCGGTGAGAAGGCCCAGCTTGTTGCGCCCATACGCCCAACCCACCGTGCCGGTGTTGTTGGCACTGGCGGTCGAGGTCGCCGACACGGCCGTCGCCGGCTTTCCGAGCGCGTCGTAGGTGAAGCTGGTCGCGAGCGCGCCGTTCGGATACGTCACCGAGGTCACCCGGTTCATGCCGTCATAGGCGCTCACGGTCTTGTCTGTGTCAGCCACCTGGTCATAGCCGCAACCCGTGCCATTGAACGCCTGGCCCGTGGCACTCCAGACGACGTTGTCGGCCGCGTCGTACGAGGTCATGGTGCTGCCCGTCTCCGGTTCCCACGAGCGGCAGAGGCGGTGCTCGGCGTCGTAGGTCATGGTGCGTGCCACGCCACCCTGCGTGATCGACAGCACGTTTCCATACAGATCGCGTGCGATGTCCTGCGTGACACCCTCGGGCGCGACGACGCGCACGGCGGCATCCATGGAAGGCTCATCAAACGCCTGGAAATAGCTCGTCGTGACGTTGTCGCCCGGATTCGTCGGCACCCGCGCATCGGTCACCGACCGCGCGCCACCCGCCGGGTACGCCATGGTGGTCGTCAGGTCGCCCTGTTCCGACGGCACGGTCGTCGATACCGGGCGCCCGAGCACGTCATAGACCGTCGTGGTGCCCTGGGTGATCGCTGAGCGATCCGGCGCCCCATCCACGGGGAAGGACTCGAAGGTCTTGCGGCCGGCCCAGTCATACTCGGTACGGCTCGAGACATACAAAGCACCGGTATCGGCTTCGGACTTGCCCGTCATGACCGGCCGCAGCAATGCATCGAAATCGGTACGCTGGCTCAGCGTGCCCTGTTGACTGCTCCGCACCCAATGCGCCCCACCCAGGCCACGCCCGTCACCTGCCTTGGCTTCCGCCTGGGAGGTGTGGTTCGCGGATCCCGCTCATGCCGATCTCGATACCGAGTCGTGCGTGCGGTTCCCGTTCGAGGCGCACCGCCAGTCGCAAAGTCAAACCATCTGGCGGCAGCCTTGGGCCGCGAGGCAGTTGCACAGGGCCTTCGGACCACCCTACTACAGGTCCCGCGGCTGCTCGACCGATTGCTGGATCCCAACCTTACTGGCACGGAACTACAGCGCTACTTCAGGGCTCTGAGTCGCGTCCAATTGTTGATCCTCGACGACTTTGCCACGGAGCCCTCGGGAAGCGAGCGGACGAGCCAGTTGCGGCGATTGCTAGACGAACGGTCCAGAGCCGATTTGCCCTCATCGTGACCTCCATTAAGGCCACGCACGGCCGCAGCACTGAGGGAGCGTATGCGCATATTTAAGCAGCGTCAGTGACTACGAGGGACACGCTGCCCCGGCAGGACCTTCCAGCTATTGATCTCTTTGGCCAATGCTGGGTCTCTCCGTAGCTCCTCGATGATCTCGGCGATTTTAGTATCACGTCCGCGTCTTTTCTTCAGCGGTGTGAGCAACAAAATGCGGTCTGGAAGAGTCTGATCTTTCAACAGGTCGATAAGATCACTCAACCGATCTGGAGGGCAGGCCGCCCCAACTGCTGCGGCAAGTGCCATTTGCACATTTCCGGGCCCTGTTGAAATTCGGTTCACCGACTGACGGTACATCGCTACCAACTCATCCCAGTATTGACGAGCCTCCTTAGTCGCCAGGGATCGAGCCAAAGAGGCCGTGGTTCCGTCCGAGTAGGTTTTCCGAAGATGGGCCATCAGGATTGGTAGCGCCTGAGCGTATTCGGTTGTGCTCCAATTGGGCAGTCGATTAACCATATCCACATGGACGCCCACGGCGGCAAGCTCGCGGAGGATATCTTCTTGCTCCTCCTTGAATCGGGCTATTCTCGCTTCGATATCCGCGTTAAGCGCGTCTCGACGTTTTCTCCCTTCCTCTGTCAACATGCTGACTCCACTATTCCATCGGCAGGCGATAGTGATTGATTTCACCTGCATCAATCAACTCCTGAAGGGGTTGACTGATCCTTGTTTCTTCATTCGTATATAAGTTGAACTGTAAGTTATTTTTAGGGTCACGAGCAAATTGAAGATAGTCGCGTAGCTGAGACGTGAGGCCTTGTCTGCTCACGTTCTTCACTTCATTCAGGCTCACCCCTTCGAGAATTCCGTCGGGAATACGCATGCGGCCGTTCACATTGATTGTGACCTTTTCTCCGATATCCGCCACCTTGCGCACCGCCTCCTCGCCGCGACGGCCCTTGGAAGCGATCTGAGCCATACGCTCGCCCGCGTTAATCGCACGACTCGCGCCGCGTAGCTCGCCGCCGACGAAGGGGACCGCAGCCATGGCCCACTCGCCGCCGCCACAACCCTGAACCGCGCAGACGAGTATGCCACCGCCCGGGGCTAGGCTTACAAGGGTCGGAAGAGTGACCTCGCGGCCCGTGGTTTGCCAGGACTGCATCATCCCTTCGGCTTGCCAGTCGATCGACCCAGGCACCGTTTGACGTCCGTCGGGGTCGACATTCATCACCGGATTATTGTTGGCATAGGTAAATCGGCTGAAGGCAAGCACGCTACCGGCTGCGCCCGATGCGGGGTCGGTGCTTAAAAACCGCCCTACTTCTGGGTCGTAATACCGCGCCTGCATGTAAACCAGACCCGAATCGGCGTCGTTCACATGCCCGGTATAGCCCGGTCCATCCTCAGGTGTGCCCAGGGCCTGTCCGCCGTATGGCCGGTAGTCAGCACTGGTGAGGATGTTGCCCGCACTGTCGGCGGTGGCCAACACTGTTCCCTGCGGACTCGTGTAGTAATACGTCACTGTCTCGGCGGCTTGCGCTGTCACCAGCAACGAACACAGCAGCATGAACACCGTAGCGACAGCACGGCAAAAGCCCGATGCCCGCCGCGCACCAGCACGCATCCGATCCCGACGGCCACCGACGCTCATACCTCCGCCCCCCTGCAACCGCTTCAGGCGACTTTCTTCCGCGATACCAAACCCGACATATCCCTTCGTCTCTCTGCTCATGGCATCAATCCCCCGAAATCAGGTCAATGTCAGCCGCAGGGCTAGACGCCGAGCACCCGACTGCATTGCACGCGCGCACTGTGTATTCGAGGATGCCGGTGTAGTACTTAAGCTCGCTCCAGCTCAGGTCGGTACCTGAATACACCTGCTGCGTAGCCCCTGACGACGACTCGGTTTCCATGACCTCGTAACGCGTTGCGCCAGCGACAGCCGCCCAGGTCACATGCACCACGGGCTTGTAGTAAGGATTAGTGGTCGTGATCGACGGCGTTGCGGGGGTCGCCGGAATCAACGACACCGCTACCGCAATCTGCCCACTGAACGGCCCGCACCCTCCCGCGTTGCACCCCTGCACCTGATAGACGTACGTCCCGTCACCGCGCCCACTGGTCGACCAGCTGCCGTTGCCGTCGTTCTGGACCGTGGTGAGCGCCCCGCCATTGGCGGACTCCATGAGGTTGTAGCTCGTCGCCCCAGCCACGCCGCTCCAGGCAATCGTGTAAGCGCCTGTGTTGCTCGTGCCGCCGCCGCTGATGGGTGGTGCGTCGACAGGCGGCACGGTCACTGCCACCGCGGGACTGGTCGCGTAGCCGCTACACCCGTTGGCATTGCATGCCTGCACCCGATAGGTCCACGAACCGGTGCCTTCACCAATGGTCGCCGAGGTGTCGGGACCGGCATACACTTGGGCCCAGTTCACACCGTCTGCGCTGTGCTCCAAGCCGTATGCGGTCGCGTAAGTCGATCCGGACCAGCTCAAACTTACCGCTCCAGTCGAGCTGGCCGGCGCCGAAATACTTGCCGGAACCGATGGGACATGGGCAATGGCCACCGCACCGGAAGCCGTTGGCGAACTGCATCCGTTGGCGTTACACGCCAAGGCCCGGAACTGATAGCTACCGTCCGCCGGCGCAGCAACCGAAGCGCTGAGGGCCGCGCCGGTATAGAGCGTCGACCACGCACCGCTGTTGAAGGATTGCTCGACCGTGTAGCTGGTCGTATTTCCCGTGGCGGCCCAGCTGACCGCGATACTGGAAAGATCCCCGGCGGCGGAGGCATTGACTGACGCCGGTGCGGCCGGTGCCAGCGAGGAGGGCGGCACCACGAAGACACCCGAACCATCAAGCAAGCTGTTGTCGCCGCCTGTGGGCGAGATGCCATGGATGTATATGCTCTGCCCGGCGTATTGAGCGCGAATCGCCTCAGTTAACGGAATGGTGAAACGATGCGCCGTTCCGCTGGAATGACAGGCATCCTGAACCGCCTGCTCGCTTGGCTCATCCGCTGTCCATGCGCCGATGGCCGTGCCCGTACCGGCAGGACCGCCCACGTAGAGGTGGACGACGATAGGCGCGGCCACGCCGCTGGCGCATGCCCAACCGGGAACAGCGGCATCGGACCCGCTGGTAACCTGACCAATGCTACCGAGCACCACCGACGTAGACGCCCTGCGGCTCGCCACCAGCTTCTTGCCCAGATAGATATAGCTCGTGCCGTTGGTGGTGGCATTGTCGTACTGCCACATCAACTGACCTGCGCTGTTGTAAGCGGAGTAGGTCGTTCCGCTGGGAGTGACTGCCTTCACGCGATGGGCCGACGCGTCATAGAGGTAATCACCTTTTCCGGTCACTGAAAGCAGTCGATTGGCCAAGTCAAAGGTCATCGCCTGAGCGTCTTTCGCAGTCGTGTTGCCTTGGGCGTCATAGGTGAAGCTGTGTAGCGCTGCGCCGTTGCTACTGATGGTGGACAGCCGATTCGCGGCGTCGTAGTTGTAGGTGTTCGTGCCACCGCTATTGGTCAGGGTGCGCAGATTGTTGAGCGTGTCGTAGGTATATGTTTCGCTGCCCCACAGGTTCGACGCCGTGGCTGAAACCAGACGGCTCAGCCCGTCATAGGTCATTGCGCGCGTGCGCTGCTGCGAACCGGACTGGTCGGTGACGGCCAAAATGTTCCCCACTTGGTCATAGACCAGATCTTCGCTCACGGCCAAGGACGCTGCCGCGCCAAAGCTAAAATTGGAAAGCAGATGGCGCGCATTCTTAGTGGCCGAATACAGGGCTCCATTTCCAAGCGTGTAAGCCTGCACATCCCCATCGGGAAAATACGTGGCGCCTGAAACATAGCTACCCGCAGCGGTGGGTTGACCCAATGCGTTGGGGGCAAGCGCGACCGTGGTGCTGTCCGGATATTGCACACTGGCAAGGTTGCCGTTGGCGTCGTAGCCATACCCTAGGGTCCATGACCAACCGTCGACCGACAATACCTCGGCGGTGAGCAGGCCAAGCTTGTTGCGGCCATAGGCCCAGCCGACCGTGCCGGTGCTGTTCGCGTTTGCGGCTGAGGTCGCAGATACCGCCGTGGCGGGCTTGCCGAGTGGGTCATAGGTGAACGTGGTAGCCAGCGTCCCGTTCGGGTAGGTCACCGCGGTTGCGCGGTTCATCGCATCGAAGCTGCTGGTCGTTTTGGCTGCCTCCGCGACCTGGTCGTAGCCACATCCATCGCCGTTGAAAGGCTGACCCGATGCGCTCCACACGACATTGTCGGCTGCATCATAAGCGGTCATGGTGCTGCCAGTCTCTGGCTCCCAAGATCGACACAGTCTGTGCTCGGTATCGTAAGTCATCGTGCGGGTAAGGTCGCCTTGCGTCAACGACAAGACTTCCCCGAACACATTTCGGACAATGGTTTGAATCACGTTTTCAGGTGCTTCGACCTTCACGACGTTGTCGAAGCTGGGCGCATCGAACATCTGAAAATGGTTGACCGTCGAAGTCCCCCTGGCATCGGTTACCTGTTGAGCACCGCCTGCGGGATAGCTCGTCGTGGTCGTCAGGTCGCCCTGCTCCGACGATTGGGTGCTCGAGGTCGGCCGACCGAGCACGTCGTACGCCATCGCGGTTCCCAGCGTGATGGTTCCGCGGTCGGGCGTTCCTTCGACTGGATAGGACTCGAATGTCTTGCGCCCGGCCCAGTCGTACTCGGTGCGCGACGAGACCGCCGCAGTGGCGGCACTGATGTCCGCTTTGGTCGACAGCAGCGGACGCAGGAGGGCGTCAAAGTCCGTCCGCAGGCTCAGGTTCCCTTGCGTTAAGGTCCGCACCCAATGGTCCCCACCGATGCCGCGCGCATCGGCGGAATAAACATACGCATAAATCTTTGGTGCCCACGCCGTACTGTCGCCAGCAGGGTAGTCGATGCGCGCGATCCGGCCCAACGCGTCGTAGGCATAATTTGTGGTTGCCTGGGCCTGGTCGGTGATGGAGGCGATCTGGCCAAACCCGTTTACTCCCACGGACTGGCTCGTCCCATCAGGATACCCAATGGCTGTCGGAATACCGCGCACATAGCTGCTTAGGGTCGTGCTCTTACTGTTCCCGTCGGTAAAGCTTGCCAGCTGACCCTGCGCATCGAACGTGTAGTCCATCACCTTGGTGCCGAACCGATACCGCGCAATCGGCGTCAACGAGGCGGCGTCGTAGTCCGTCTGGCTGACTGTCTCCCCGGTAACCAGGTTAATGGATTGCGCGGGCAATCCGATGACCCAGGCGGCCGCACTATCCGTGTAGGTGGTCCGTTCGCTCGTGCTGTAACCAAAATTATTCGAGCGAGTCACGTCCTGAGGCCGCGCGAAAGCGTCAAACGCCGTGGCGTTCCATGTGAACGTATCAGGTGTCGCGTTGGCCGGATCGACTACTACTTGTTGCGTCGCTTTGGGCAACTGGTCCTGCAACTGCGCGGCATTAACGCGGTCTTGTGGCACATAGCCCCACGGGTGCGCATAGGCGCCAGCTCGCGCATCTTGAGCTGGATCCGGATTTACGTAGCTGTAGGTCGTAGACCGGCGCAATGCGGTGGTTGCATCACCGTCGTAGACATCTTCCCGCTGCAGCTGGCTCTCCGTCCAGTCGTAGCGGTTCGAAAACGTGCTGCGCTCCACGTGGCCGGCGAGATGCGTCGTATCTGCCGGATAGGTCACGTCCGTATAGATGCTCGAAACGCACACCGTGGTGTTGCAGTCCTGTGCCCAGCTCTCGTTTGAAGGCGAGTAGGCGTAAGACCATGTCAGTCCGTTGGCGGGCAAGCCGGCGCCCGTCAGCACACGCTGCGTAATGGCCATGCTGTACGACGCGTTGGGAACAGCCGCCCATGTACCGGGGAGGTTGGGCAGCGCCTGGATGTTCGGGCCCGCCATGCAGGTCTGGTAGACGTACGACCGCCCACGCTTCAGCGGCACCACGGTGTAGCTCGCGGAAAGGCCCGAGGGGTGGGTCATGGTGGCGGTGAAGCTGCTGTCCATGTTGGACGGCTCACCGATGGTGCCGCAGGTCCCACCCACGTCGCGCGAATCCGGCCACGCGCCATTCAATGGATCGAGGTTGTAGCCCCATGCGCTGCCATCCGGCTGCGTGACCGTCGTGAGCGTGTACACCAGGTTCGCTGCCGACTTCACATAGGCATAGGTCCACGTGCGGGTACCGGCGGCGCCGCCCTGCACGGTGATCGTGCTCACGCGGTGCGAGCTGGCTCCCGTCGTGGCGTCGGGCTCATAGGTCAGGGTGACGTGCCGGCCGTCGGAAGCGGCGATATCGGTGACGTCATCACCGCTGTAGCCGTAGGTCACCGAGTTGCCGAAGCGATCCTCGATGCGCGTGACCAGCATGCGCCCTTCGCGACGGGTCACGAAATCTTCCGCCGACGCCTGCGGTGACAGCACCGAACGCGTCAGCGGCCCGGAACCCAGCGGCCGGGTCAGGGAAGGCATGTACCGGTAGGCAAGATGATCGAGCCAGTACTTCGTGCCATCCGGCGAGACGGCGAGGAAGCCCTCCCGCGTCGTGTCGTTGCTCGCCTGCGGCAGGCACCCGACCGCCCAGTTCGAGCGCGTGACGATGGGGTACGCCAGGCCATTCACGCCCGGCGTGACGGTGTTCGCCGTGGAGCGGGTCAACAGATCCTGGTTTCCCTGACCCGGAATGCGCAGCTGGTAGCCCTGCCACCAGGTCTCGGGTTCCCAGTCGGCGCGTAGTGCGTCCCCGGTGGGCGCCGCGACGCTGGGAGGTGGGCCAAAATTCGAGCAGATCGCATTCCGATTCGTCGAGGCCACCTGCCAGCCAACGACATTGTTCTGATTTGCCGTGACGGTGAATATCTGGGGCAGCGCCATGTCCCAGTCACCGAAGGCGCGGTACTGAAGGTCAGGGCGATCTTCGACGCCATGCATGCTGAATTCGCGGCCGACGGTAATCGTCGGGCCGGTGCCGGTAACCGTGACATCGGTCTGGCTAAACGACAGTGAGCCATCGTAGAGACCGATCCGCTCACCGAAGGGCGTATCACCCAATGGCTGGATGTCTTCGTTGACCTTGATGAGCTTCTTGTACTCATCCTCCGGCGTGTTCGTCGTCTGGGCCAGGGCCCATGAAGGCCACTGCGCCATGAGCAACATCGCAACGCCGAGCGTCGCACGAGCCAACCGGCGCGTAAGACGCACCGTCCCTGGTCTGGTCCCGATCATAGTTTGTCCCCTGGCGCGAGCCGCCGCAGGCCGAAAAAATAGGCGCCTGCGTTTTGCTGCGTCAACGGAAGCTTTCTTCACTCTTTCAATACATTAAAAAAACCGCAACGAAAAACTCCCTGAATAACAACAGCCAAAACCCATCTGCCCCTTTCCATGTAAGAAAACCCCTACACGCTAACGCGCATATCCCCTACACCCCCACGTGGGAGCGCGCCCCGCGCGCGACATCTCCTGGCGATGCCTCACACCTATCGCACACAAGGCGCGCCCCCACACCCGCCCTCCTCACCCCGACCCCACCCGATAACTACAAACCCGCCTTCCGCAACGCCGGCAACATATCGCCAGGCTCCGGCCGCCGTGTGTAATCCGGATTAACCTCTGCATAGAGGATCGTGCCGTCCCGGTCGATGACGTAGCGCGCGGGCATCGGCAACGTCCACGATGGATCGCCGTTGAAAGCCGGCAGGTCGTTCTTGAGGCCCTTGTAGAGATCCACCAAATAATCCGGCATCGCGAATCGCAAGCCAAAGGCAGCCGCCACATCGTTGCGCGTGTCCGAGAGTATCGAAAACGACAGTTTGTTCTGACGTTCCGACTTCCGGCTGTTTAGAGGAATCTGCGGCGAAATCGCCACCAGCGTCGCACCGAGGGCCTCGAAGTCAGGCAACGCGGCCTGCAACGCCTGCAATTCCATATTGCAGTAAGGGCACCAGACACCGCGGTAGAAGCTCACGACGAGCGGCCCGCGATGCAGAAGCTCCGCTGAAGACACACGCTGCCCATCCGCATCACTCAAGGTAAACGAGGGCGCCTTGTCGCCAGCCTTCAATGCGCGCCCGGCCTGGCCCGAAGCGATCAGCTCTGCCGTCGCGCGGTGCATGGTTTCTATTACGCTATAAGGCACGTTGTAGGGAGGTTTGCCCGCCTCGAAGTCGGCTTTGAAGGCATCAAGCTGGGATTGCAGTGACATAGGTATCTCCGATGAAGAACAGAACGGGGCCGGCACGACACCGGCCCCACGCGATCAGGCCTGGGCCATGGAGCGAGCAACGTCGGCTGCACTGATGCCTTCCAGCGCCAGGCCGTAACCCGCGCCTTCGTCGACGATGCGGCGCAGCTTCTGCGTCAAGGCGATGCGCGTATAGCGCGCCGTGAGCGGCGGCAACGCGGCAAGGGATTCAGCGATTTCATGGGCACGTACCAGCAGCCGGTCAGCCGGAACCACTTCGTTCACGGCACCCCATGCCTGCGCCGTCTGTGCATCGAGCACCTGGCGAGTGAGGACGAAGTAGCGTCCGCGCACGCTTCCGATCACTTCGGGCCAGAGCAGGTTCACGCCATCCCCCGGCACGATGCCGAAGTCGAAATGCGGTTTGTCCTGGAACACCGTGTCAGGCGTCGCCAGCACGATGTCGGCTAGCAGCGCGTATTCCGAATGAAGCAGCACCGGACCGTTGAGCGCAGCAATCAGCGGCACTTCAACATCGAGAATGTTCATCAGCACCTTCTTTCCCTCGCGGAAGATCTTGTCGTAGCCACGCGGGGTGAAGAAGTCGAAGCCATCCGGGCTGATGCTGTCCATGAACGCATCGCCCGTACCGGTAAGGATCACCACGCGGTTATCCGGATCCGAGCCAATGTCATGGAACAGATCGACGAACTGCTCGTGCGTGTGGCCATTGAAGACCAGCTTGTCGCCGTCGGTATGCAGGGCGACTTCGAGCACGCCACTCGGCGAGCGCGTCAGGCGGGCGTTGGGATAAGCGTGGCGATAGGTTTCAAAGCGTGACATGGGTGGTTCCTCGGTGTGTTCAAGTAGATGGATTGATCAGGCAGAAGGAATGAGGGCGTTGATGCGCCCGACCGCGCGCTGTACCGCAGGCCGCTGCTCGACGGCGGCATACCAGCGGGCCATATGCGGGGTCTCGTCGAAGGTCACGCCGGCGAATTCACGGCGCCACAGCCAGCCGAAGTGGGCGATGTCGGCGATGGAAAACGTGTCCCCGGCGACAAACGTGCGATGCGCCAGCACGCCATCGAGAACGCGAAGCGTCCGTTGCGCTTCCTTGCTGAACCGCTCGATGGCCAGCGGCTGCGGCTCGGACGCCTGGCGCTGAAAGAAACCGCTCTGCCCGAAGGCGGGGCCAAGGCCCGATGCGTGAAAGAACAGCTGTTCGAAGACACGCGCCCGCTCCACGCCCATGGTCGGCAGGAGCTTGCCCTCTCGCTCGGCGAGGTAGACAAGGATCGCGGCTGACTCGGTCAGGACACGCTTGCCGCCCGGCGCGTCGCCATCGACCAGCACGGGCACCTTGGCATTCGGGTTCAGGGCGAGGAAGGCGGGCGCGTGCTGTTCGCCCTTCCGGACATTCACGGCATGCAGCGCGTAATCCAGCCCCAGCTCTTCGAGCGCGATCGGTACCTTGATGCTGTTGGGGGTGGCGAAGGCGTAAAGATCAAACATGGTGTGAGTCCGCAGCGGAGAGCCGATGGACAGATCATGGCCGTCGCTCGCTAGACATGGCAGAAGGCGCATGGCGATAATGGTCATTCCTCCGGGGAATGGCATGGATCGATTTCAAGCGATGGCGACGTTCGTGCGGGTGGTGGAGACAGGCTCGTTCTCGGCGGCAGCGCGGGTGCTGCATGTAGGGCAGCCAGCGGTCTCGAAGACCATCGCTCAACTGGAAGACCGACTCGGCGTGCGGCTGTTAAACCGCACCACGCACGGGCTCAGTACGACCGAGGCCGGCCTGCGTTACTACGAGCGGGCGCGCACGTCGCTGGCAGAGGCAGACGAGGCCGAACTGTCGGCGCGCGATGCCAATGCAGGGCTATCGGGACGCCTGCGTGTGTCCGCCGCAACGACGTTCGCCCGCCTGCATGTCATTCCACGGCTGCCGCGGTTCCTGGCGGAACATCCCCAGCTGCAGATCGACATGATCCTCGACGACCGCGTGATCGACCTCGTGGCCGAGGGCGTCGACGTGTCGTTGCGCATGGGAACGCTCGGCGACTCAGGCGCCGTGGCGCAGAAGCTGGCGACGGGCGGACGCTCCGTCCTGGCGACGCCGGCGTATCTCGAACGCGCGGGCGTGCCCCGACGGCCCGCTGACGTCGCGTCGCACCAGGTCATCGTCGCCAGCCAGCTGGCCAACGTGTGGGCGTTCAAACAGGACGGCAAGGAAGTTTCCGTACAGGTCACCGGCGACGTTCGGTTCAGCGCCGCAGAAGGCATACGCGCAGCGGTGCTGGCGGACATGGGCCTGGCCATCACATCCGACTGGATGTTCTCCGAAGAACTCGCCGCCGGCACCGTGCAGCGCGTGCTCACCGACTGGCAACTCCCCACCATCGATCTCTGGGCCGTCTACCCCTCCGGACGACTGGCCACCGCGAAAGCCAAACAATTCGCCACCTTCGTCTCAACCACCCTCTCCCCGTAGGAGCGCGCCATGCGCGCGACATCTCCTCGCGATCCCCTCCATGAAACCGCCACGTGCACGTCGCACAAGACCCCCAGCGCCAATCGCGCGCAGGGCGCGCTCCTACCAGGGCCAAACGGAGACCCATAAAGATTCACGGCCAGCAGCCGCTATGATTCACTGATACGGGACAAGGACCGCCTCGATGGCCAAGCTCATTCCAGCTCGCCCCACCTGCCTGCCCCGGATGACCGCAGGCGAAAAGCGCGTTTCCGAGCGCCTCGAGCAGAAGCTCGATGACGACTACCTGCTCTGGTACGACGTCCCCATCGGCCTGAAGTACAGCAAGCCCGACTTCGTCATCTTCCACCCCCGCCGGGGGCTGCTTGTCCTCGAGGTGAAGGACTGGAAGCTGGAGACCATCCACCAGTTCGACCGTGACGCCTTCACGCTACTGACCGATCGCGGGCTGGCCCACCAGCGCAATCCCGTCGCCCAGGCGCGGGTGTATGCGCTGGAGGTGGGCTACGTGCTGGAACGGGATCCCCAGCTCCGCCAGCCCGAGACATCGGCCCATGGCGGCAAGCTGGTCTGCCCCTGGGCGTATGGGGTGGTGCTCTCCAACATTACCCGGCGACAGTTCGATGACGCCCGGATGGGGGAAGTCATTCCCGCCCACCTGGTGATCTGCCAGGACGAGTTCGTGCCGTCCGTCGAGGCAGAGGCCCTGCAGAAGCGCCTGTGGGACATGTTCCCCCGCCCGTTCTCGCACGCCCTCACCCTGCCCCAGATCGACCGGGTGCGCTGGCACCTGTTCCCGGAAGTGCGCGTGGTTCCCGGCGAGGGGCAGTTCGGGCTCTTCGATGGCGCGGCCAGCGGCAAGATCGAGATCCCCGACCTGATCAAGGTCATGGACATCCAGCAGGAACAGCTCGCCCGCTCCCTGGGCGACGGCCATCGCGTGATCCATGGCGTCGCGGGCTCCGGCAAGACGATGATCCTGGGGTACCGCTGCGTGCACCTGGCGCGCGTGCTGACCCGGCCGATCCTCGTGCTGTGCTTCAACAAGACATTGGCGGCGCGGTTGCACCAGTTGATCCACGAGCGCGGCCTCGGCGACAAGGTGCAGGTCTACAACTTCCACGCGTGGTGCTCGGCGCAGATCAAGGCGTATCACCTTGTCCAGCCCAAAGGCATCGGCATGTTCGACCGGTTCGCCAAGGTCGTCATGGAAGGCGTCGAGAAAGGCATGGTGCCGAGGGGACAGTACGGCGCCGTGCTGATCGACGAAGGCCACGACTTCTCGCCGGACTGGTACGAACTGGTCACGCAGATGGTCGACCCCGCAACGAACTCGTTGCTCGTGCTCTATGACGATACGCAGAACATCTACGGGAAGGCATCACGTCGCAAGTTCAGCTGGAAGAGCGTCGGTGTCGATGCCGTCGGTCATACAACGATTCTCAAGCTGAATTACCGGAACACGCTCGAGATTCTGTCCGTCGCGAAGATGTTCATCGACACGCAGCTGACCGGCGGCGAATCGGAAGACGAAGACATGCCGGTGATCGCGCCCGAAAGCGCCGGACGTCGCGGGTCGATGCCGGAGCTTATCCGGGTCAGCGGTCGTGCCGAAGAGGCAAAGCTGATCGTTGCCCGCATTCGTGAGGAGCGCGACCAGGGCCGTTCGCTTTCCGACATGGCCATCATCGTGCGTCGGGAAGTGGATGCGCAGTTCTTCCATGCCGAGCTGGTGAAAGCCGGCATTGAAAGCCGTATCGCTTATCAGGGCGGTAAGACGACCCTGTTCCAGGGCGACGCGTCAGTGAAGGTCGTCAGCATGCATAGCAGCAAGGGGCTGGAATTTCCGGTGGTGTTCGTACCGCGGGTCGGGCAGATGCCTTCGGCGGGCGAGGATGAGGTGCTTGAGGCGCGGTTGCTTTATGTGGCGTTGACGCGGGCGACGGAGCGGGTGGTGGCGATTCATGATGTGGAATCGGCGCATTCGGCGCTTCTTGGCGATGCGATCCGAGCGCTGCAGGAACTCGCTGCCTGAGTTAGTGCCGCAGCAAGCGCGTTCTCCAGATGGCTTCTCTCCGACCATGGGCCTTCAACGGTTCAGCCGGCGCCACGCTCGTGCCAGCAACGAAACGACTGCCGAGGTAACGGTTAATTCCTGTAATGCTGCCCACGTCCGAATATGGAGCTCTACATGGCTTTCAATACGTCCCGAGTCGTCGCGGTGGTTCTCGCCCTGGTCACGACCTTTGCCGCACATGCGCAAGGTAAGAACGACGATTTCGCATCGAAGTGCCCTGGCATGGCCGCCTGGCAAGCTGCGCACCGGCACGCGATCCCCGATGTGACGGAGCACAAACCCGACGCGGGAGCGAGTGATCCCAAGCTACAGCGGCAACTTCTGCACATGTACGCCGAAGACCAGCAAGCCTCGGCAGCGGCACTCGATTCAAATGTGGATGGAAAACCGGATCAGAAGCTCATGGATCGTTGGCACGCCGTGTCAGCCGATAACCTGGTTACCTTTAAGGGAATCGTCCAGGCGCATGGCTTTCCCACCGTGGCCGCTGTTGGGAAGGATGGTGTCTTCGCTGCATTCATACTGGCCCAGCATGCGGACAAGGACCCGGCGTTCCAGGCTTCCGTATTACCCATGCTTCAGAGCAGCGACAGCCGTGATGCGGTACCTGCCGAGATGCTCGCTTATCTGACCGACCGAATCCTGGTCGCGCAACAGAAGAAGCAGCGATTCGGAACTCAGCTCTATCCGCGGGATGGAAAGATGTTTTTCCGGCCTATTGAGAGTCTGAACGGTCTGGACGCGCTTCGTACGGCAAATGGCCTGCCAATGATCGCAGACTATAGCTGCCTGATGAGCGCGCGAACCGGGATGGAAACTGTCCGTCCGTCGACGTGATTGTCCGGCACCTCGGGTTAGCAGAAGTCGCCGATGAGCCAGGAGGCTACGCGCTACGAGAGGGGTGACGGGCATGACGGATACATAGGAAGAAGCGAAGCAGTCGTTAGAGTCATGCTGTTTAGGGCAGACAACAGCAGCTGGCATCTCCCATGGTGCGGGTGAACTCTTGACGCGTTTTTGCGGGCAAGGTGGACGTTAGAGCTACTGGCCATTGGCCCCATTCGTAGGAACGTCTTCAGGAGCAGACCTACCGTCTGGCCAACTGTCAGGGATGAAAGATAAAAGGCATCGGCACCTGCGCGAGACTTGTCCTGGTTCCGGTATCCCTGCCTGTTAACTGAACCATCTGCTTCGGCCCTGCAACTGAGCTAGCCTGTGTGCCTGCAATGACGCCAAAGCGCACAACCGCAAGGTCGAGATATAGCGGCCACTGAGTTCCGCTCGCGGGCACCTTCCTGAGATCATTAATTGTCACCGTGCATTTCTCGGACGAGCCTGCAACGTAGGCACTTTGGACTGGCTCATGCTCGAGGAAGAGTTCGTACGACATGGCGTCGTGGGGCCATAACGCTTTCCCTGCTACTTCCCGTATGAGATGAACCAGAAAGCGGTTCAGCAAATAGACCTTAGTGAAGTATGGCTCCCGTACAACATGAGTCACTTTTCCAGGATTCTTGGCATTTGTCCTTCTGATGCAGGCAATCACCTGCTTTTGAACAGCAGGATCATCGGCCATAGATGCAGCAACGCGGCCGCAGGCCTGATCAAGACTGGCAAACGCCGACTTCTGTATCGTCCATGTGCCAAATAACCTTCCTTGCGAATCCATGGCCATCAGATCCTGTCGATGAACGTCCATGAGCTGTGCTGTGCGTTGATCCAGGCGAAGGAAGTTCAGCATCTGGACCGGATGGTCAAATATCGTCAACGCGCGCAGGACATCCTGCAATGCACCGTCGCCGCCGCCAAATACGCCAACATGCTTCTTCGCAGTAGCAATGTGCCTCAAGCTGTCATTCTCCCAGAACGTCCGCCCGCTCACATTACCGGGCATCGTGACTCTTTCTGCCCCCATTCCCGCCGCGAGAATGACGTAGTCGGGCCACGACGAAATGGTTGCAGCACCGCGCACTGGCCACGATTCGCCCGAGATATGCATCTCCGGCTTGGCGAGTGGAAGCTTTTTGTTCATACGACGGCGGTAGTTTTCTAATTCGTGTGAAACAAACGCCAAAACCTCGCGTTGGACAAGATACCTGTTTGCCATGAAGAAGCATGTGATCAGGCCGGGAAACGCCCTGAGCTGGGCCCTGAACCAGACAGCCATACGCCGCGCGAATACATCGGCGCGCATCGGCTCGGCCGATGCCCATGAAGGAGCCGCAGACGCAGCCTCCCCCGCCCACGAATCGGTACTTGGCGGATACGTCTGATCGCCACTCATCTGCGATGGCCATTCATACATAAACGGTCCGACGTACCGATTCTTTGTTCGCCGTTGGAGAGAAAGAGGAGCAGACCCGGAATCGACTAGCGACACCATCTTGCCCATGGCAGCCGCAGCGACCGCCGCTGTAATTCCTCCAATGCCAGCGCCAACGATCAGTATGTGATGCAAGTCTGGATCAGCGGCACAGATATCCCGTATGAGTACCTGCGCGCGCACGACTTGATCCCGAATGCTCACGTGGTGCTGGCCGCTGGACAGGTCGAATACATTTGGGGCGACTTTCATGGCGAGAAGAGCCAGGCTATTGACCTCAAGACTATCGAGCGCCGGGTTTCCCATAACAGCATTCATAGCGTCTCTCCCATAGCCCTGAGTACGGCTGGCCCGAGTTCGCCCGGAGGTAAGCTAAAAAGCGTGGGATGCGCGAGTACCTGACCGAGCCCGCCACCCTTACCGCCTCCTTCGCCATCGCCGTCTCCATCCCCGCCACCGGGACCGTCGCCGCCGCTGCCCCGCCCGCCACGGGCCTGACGCGTGTCACCGCCATCGAAGCCACCTGTACCAGGTTCGATAGCGAGAGCACCGGCCTGGGGCCAGCCCGGCCCCAGGCTCCATATACTTTCGCCGTGTTCGGGATTCGAGACGGACTTAAGCAAGCCAAGCTCTTCCATGTCGCGGAGACGGTCCGTTATGCGTTCCGAACGGTGATAGCGCCCTCCGAAGCGATAAAGTGGCCGGTAGGTATTCCAAATAAAATAGGCGACATCGTCGACTGTCCAGTTTGTCTGGCCTATCTGATACCGAATGACGTAGAGGATTGCGGCACTAAGAGTACGAAACGGGGGCCTTGCCATGACTTCCTCCTTGGACGTCCTTTCCTGAAAGCGAATCGCCGAGCGCGATCTCACCTTATTTCGACTGACCGGATAGCGTCCTGGTCACCGGGTACCTCGACTTTGATATCGGCCACGCCCGGACGGACTTTAGCGAATCTGGCGGGCGGCCCCACCCGGCAGGCGGCGACCGAGCGCCGATCGTCGAGGCATCCCTGCGACACAGCTCGTCGCGTACCAGTCAGATCATGCCTCCCACGATTCCGTCAGAGAGGCTCCAGTCATGTTCAAGTTCATCGGTGCCACCGTTGTGTATGGCTTTGCGTTGTTCGGCCTCGCGAAATATCTCGAGACGCGCGATGCCGAAGCTTGATGAAGTGACCAGTTGCCAACCTAAGGACGTTGCCTAATACTTCGATGCGAAGGGAATGTCTTCGCCGCCCGCACGACAATGTGCGCACCCGCAAAGACTGAAAACAACCGGGACGGAATCCGTCATTCAGATATCAGATCAAGCACATCCTCTATCTCGGCGACAGGGTCACGCGGTATAAAATTGTCGCATGACGATTTTTCGCCGCGCCGGATTCGCGTGCGCCTTTTTCAGCACATCACTACAGATCGCGGGGAGTTATCGATGGAACCGGAAGTAACCGAGAGCAGCATTGGTAAGGCAATCGAATGGGCGTACGAGCAGGCGGTCGATGGCGTGGCCGGCACGGGTACAGCCCAGGATCTGGCTTCCGAGTACCTTGCAGGAAACAATGGCGACGCCCTGGCCGCTGCGAACTCGCTGATCCGTTGGCAGAACACAAAAGCTGCGACAGCGGGGTTCCTGACCGGTCTCGGCGGTATCCTCACGTTGCCCGTCACGGTACCTGCCAACCTGGCAAGCATGCTTTACCTGCAGCTGCGCATGATCGCCGCTATTGCGCATATGGGTGGGCATGATATCCGGGATCCTCGCGTCAAGGGCCTGATCTATGCGTCGCTGGCTGGTTCCGCGGCAAACCAGGTTCTCATCGATGCAGGTCTTGCCACGGCGAACAAGCTGATCGGGTTCGGCCTCGGCGCGATCACCGGGCCAGTGCTGACGAAAATCAATACGATGGTCGGGGCGCAGATCATGAAAACGGCCGGCAAGAGCAGCGTCGTCCAGTTGAGCAAAGCCATTCCAGGTCTTGGCGGAATCGTTGGCGCCGTCTTCGATAGTGCCATGACGAACACCATCGGAAACCTTGCCAGGGACACGTTCATCGTGAACCTCCCCGCTAGTGACGAAGGCACTACGGACGTCGCGAACCCCTGAGACGAGCCGCCATGAGCATCGAAACTCGGCTCCGCGACAAGCTCCCGCGCCACGGCGAAGTAATTGCGCGACTAGCCCTGTTGTTACGGGCAGACATGACACCCGTGGTGACGGTGGCGGGAAAGTACAACCACGGGAAGAGCTCGTTGCTCAATGAGCTTGTTGGCCAGCCGGTTTTTGAGGTCGCCGACAGGCGCATGACAGTGGATCTCCATACTCACGCGGCTGGCAACATACGCTGGCTCGATGCCCCGGGCCTCGATGCCGACGTTTCAGGAGCCGACGATCGTAAGGCCATCGAGGGAGCGTTAGGGCGCGCCGACGTGAGGCTGTTCGTGCACTCCGTGAAAGAGGGCGAGCTCGATGCCCATGAAGTGCAATGGCTTCAGGCTTTTCGTGAAGATGAGAAGGCCACAGGTCGCCCTACGCTCGTTGTGCTGTCCCAGGCTGACCAGATGCCAGACGCTGACACACTTGCCAGCGTGTGCGACGCAGTGAAAAGACAGGCAGGCGACCTCCCCTGCTTCCTCACGTCGTCAACCCGACATCACAAGGGCCAGGCCGAAAACAAACAGGGGCTGATCAGGCAAAGCGGTATGCACGAATTACGTGCGGGTATCGCCATGGCCATGGCGCGGGTTTCTCAAGCACGAGGTACGGAGATGGCCTCGCTGGTTGCCGCGCTCGATACGGCCCTGCGAAAAAAAGCGCAGTCACTCCGACGAACGCGAGACCGACTCGTCACGACCCAGGAGTCCGATGTAGGCGAGTTCGTGCGCGGTGTCGAGCGCGCTTTGCAGACGGGTATGTCCATCATGAGGGATGGTACCCGATGAGTTGGCTCTCATCCCTCTTCGGCCCGGCGACAGGACCGACGCGGGGCCCCGGCACCGCGAGGCCGGAGACCGCTCGTGAATTTCAGCTGGAAAACCAGGCAAGAAAAGTTCTGCTCGACCATCTTCAGTCCAGCGGCATTCCGTACACGGACCAACTAAACAAAACCGTACTGTCGTTGATACGTCGTAGTGACATCGCAGACCCGCTCAACCGTAGCCAGATCATCAGTCGTTGTGCCTACTTTTATAACGAAACGGAAGCCATGAAAGCCAAAGGCAACGCCATAGAAAGCAAACGACGCGAGATAGCGTCAGTCAAACGTCTTCGAAAAGAGCTTCTGGCACTGATCACCGATGAGACCCGGGAACTACCCCGATGAACGCGCTATCCGCCCCCGAACGATCAAGCGAAGACCGCTTCTTCAGTGCGCTTGCCGACTATCGATTCGTCGTGGAAGACATGGACGAACACGTCCAGGACCTTACCCGGTGGCGACTCGACCTATGTCGGGCCCTTGCAAAGGTCAGGCCGCAGGCAGGTAGCGTAAAGAGCAGTAGCAGCTTCGGAAAGCTGGTGGCCTCGGTCCACGAAACGACTGCCATGCGTCTTAATTCGTGGGTAGACCAATGGGAAGACGACGGCCCGGCCCAGGCCCTGTCTGCACAGATGGGGGAACGATGCGTTCTTCTTGTCTTCGGCAAGGTCAACGCGGGCAAGAGTTCGTTCTGCAACTTCGTGGCCGAGCGCTTCGCGGCGAGGGGCCACGGCGTGCAGCGCTTTTATTTCGACGACGGGGATATCGTCTTCACTGACGAGCTGTTCAAGGAAGGTGCGACGGAGACGACGGCGCGCATCCAGGGGGCTTATCTGGGAGACCGCCTCGTCCTGCTCGATACGCCGGGACTTCATTCGGTCACGAAGGAGAACGGTGAACTCACCAGACGCTTTACCGAGAGCGGTGACGCTGTCATCTGGCTGAGCAGCTCGACGTCGCCCGGGCAGGTGCAGGAGCTGGACGAGCTCACTGGCGAACTCGCGAGCGGAAAACTACTTCTTCCCGTGATCAGCAAGAGCGATACCGTCTATGAAGACGAGGTTGACGGGGAAATCGTAAAGGTCCTGCTCAATAAGACCCCGCGGAATCGCGACGATCAGGAAAACGACGTCAAAGCCAGAACCGACGAGAAGCTCGACAAGCTGAGCCCTGGCGCCCACGTGGCCGACCAGCCGATTTCCGTATCCGTCCGGATGGCGCGAGAGGTCGGATCGGGAACCGAGGCACTGGATGCAGCCGGCTTCGGCCGACTCTTCGATCGGCTGCGCGTGCTCGTCGGTGAGTCCGTGGAAGCCAAGAAGAAGCGCGTCCCGCTTGTCATGGTGCGGCATCTGGAGCGGACCGTGCTCCGGTCCCTTCGCCACGACATCGCCCCGCACTTTGATCGCCTGCACGACATGGCGAGTGCCGCCGCCGTCCGCTGCGAAGCGCGAAGGGATCGCATTGTCGACGCCGTGCGAAGTGAGGCGGAAGCGGCCCTGTCCGAGTCGCTCGAGAAGCACAAGGCCACGCGTGACGTGACCGCCGTCTGCCGCGAGGTTTCCGAAGCCGTTAACGCATCCCTTCTTACAGAGGTCGGCAAAGTTGCAAAGGATTTTCTGGTAGAGGTCGACGACTCACTAGGTCGCGTCGTTCCCGATGCTCGCCTGCGATTCGAGGACCAGACCATGGATTGGGAGCGCGGCAAGGGCGCGGTCAAGCGTGCGCTGATCGGGGTGGCAGGCACTGGCGGCGCAGCGTGGGGTGCCGTCGCGCTCGCGGGCCTTCTCGTTCCGGGACCAGGCTGGGCCACGGCCGCGGCCATTGTCGGTGCGGCACTGGGCGGCGCCGCCGCGACGAAGGTCGGCGAGCTTGTCGACGACAGGGAGATCGTCAAGCATGTCGTAGGTACCGGCTATTCCAGGTTACAGGGCGCGCTGCAGCTCGAACTCAAGGCATCGATCGAGTCAGGCACGACAGAAGCAATTCACCGGCTACAGGCGTCCATCAAGCAGATCACCGAGAGCGCAGAAGCCTTCAGGACCGTGGTGGACACCTATGAACAAAAACTCCTCGCCATGAAGGACGCAATCCAGCGATGACACCTTTTATTACAGTCGAACAGCTGCTCGATGAAGCGGCCAGCGTAGCGACGCGATACGTGCCTGGCATTGACTCGACTATTTCGAACCTCAGGGATCAGGCGACGGCCGGCCGGGTTACCGTCATGCTGTACGGCGCCTATAACGCTGGCAAGAGCACCTTGATCAATGCGTTGCTTGGCCGGGAAGACGCGGCGGTCGGTGATGTGCCGACGACCGACAATGTCACCGCTTATGACTGGGACGGCCACGTTCTTCTCGATACGCCGGGGGTAAATGCGCCCATCGAGCATGAGGAGGTCAGCCTTGCGAGGCTCAAGGAGACCGACCTTGTGCTTTTCGTTCTCCGACAGGAAGACCAGGATGCGGACGACGTGCTCCGTCGCATCTTCGACCTGCTCGACAACAGGCATCCCGTTTTCCTTGTCCTGAATGTGAGCGACAGCGACACCGATCACGTCGAGCATGCCCGGGGGCGCCTTGATGCCACCTTGCTGAATTACGCACGCAGCAGGACACCCGCATATACCGTCGACGATCTGGCAAAGATCCCCCTGGCAATCATGAATAGCCATAGCGCCCTGCGCGCGCGGCTCGATGGCAAGGCGCTGCTCAGGGAGCGAGCCGGCTTCGATCAGTTCATGGCGCAGTTCACTGCCTGGCTGCAGGGCCACGAGGATGTTCAGGCTCGCCTGGCCTCCGTCCAGGCAAACATCGACCGCGCATTGATCCAGCCGGTGACGGCCGCCATGCACGCCGTGGAACCTGCAGATGCCGAAGCAGAGGAAGCCGTCCAGGCGAGGTCGGACTATGCACGTGCCACGGCGTATCTCAAGCAGGCTGCACGAACCAAGGTGCGTCACGAGGTCGACACTCGCCGTGGCGCACTCAGTAAAGCCTTGAGCCAGGACGACGCGCAAGCGGGGATTGTCCAGGTCTCCACCATGTCGCACGACATCGTTCAAGCCGTGGAAACCTGGATGCATCATGAAGCCGGGGGCGGCCTGCTCGGCGATCTTGCCGTTCGGCTTACCGTAGGCGAGATTGACATCGGCAATGCGCCGCAGGCGGACTCTTCCCGGTTCGTCCGCACCGGCCGCGATACCCTGATCACCAGCGCCAAGAGCGGTGCAACGCCAGAGAACCTGGCAGCGGTGCTGAAATACGGCCGGAAGCTGAAGATCCCGGGCCTCAAAGGACGCTGGGAAAAGACGCTCGGGAAGTTCGCCGGCAAAGCTGCGCCCTGGATCCAGGTGGGCCTCGCCGTAGCCGAGGTGGGTGCCGCCCACTACGACGAAACCTCGGAGAACAAAACCAAACTAGGCCAGGCGCTCGAGCATAGCCAGCGGGTGAACGACGTCTGCATGCAGATCCAGGCCGACATCGTGGAGGGAATCGAAACCCAGCTGACCGCACATTTCGACGAATTGGTCGCTCCTGTCGACGCCAGGATCGAGGCGATTCGGAGCGAGGCAGGCTCGCGGCAGGCCGATAGGCTCGCATGGGCTAGCCTGGCAGACCGACTGGAAGCCCTGCGGTTCTGACAGCACTGACCATAGCGAGCACCCTGCCCCGTGACCACCTGCCTGCAATTCTCGCCGCGAATCCCGTTGAATGACCTGTTCACCGTCGTGCCCGACAGCACGGCGTGGGATGGGCACTACGATAACGTCCCAAAGGAGTACGAGGGCAACAGCCTTGTCCGAACGCCCAGACGTCCGCTGGCGACCTTCGGCACGGCAGGGCGCTCCATGACGCTTCTGCCCGGTAAGGCTCTCCCGCATGCATACGGCGTCTATGTCATCGGCTTGCTGGAACCCCATCCTGCCGTCTATGTCGGCATAGCGGCCGAGGGTGGCAAGGAACCCGAGGGCATCCTCAAGAGGCTGCAGAAGCACCGCGTGAAGATCAGCGGCTCCCATGTCCACGTCGCGGCAAATGCGGGTGGCATTCACCACCCGGTGCAGTGGGGATCATTTGCATCGCTGCGCCACAAGGAGATCGTCACACCGGCCACGCCAGACACGCTTCGTGACGTCGTCATCATGACGGGATCACTTGGCCCCGGAGCGAACCTGAAATCGGCGCTGGGGCCTTACGAGGGCGCCCTTTGCAGGCCAACGGATGCGCGGCGTGCATTGATCCGCGCGGTGTTCGGTAGCGAACTCACTGACGTCTACAGCTTGAACAGCACAAAGGGGAAGCGCAGCCCGGCGCCGTCGTCTTCCGTCCGTTTCGATGGACATCCAGACGTTTTTCTTTAACGAGTCTACTTCAACGAAAGGACACACATGATGGTGAAGACGAGCAGCACAAGCGACGAATGGGGCTCACTGGGATGGACGCCACTGGCAGCGAAATACGCGCCATTTGTCGTGGGTCTTGCCATACGGAGCGCAAACAGAAACCGTCCATTGTTTTACGGCGAGGTGGTCGCTGCCATCGAGTCGCGGTTCAAGCATCGTGTATCACCCATATGGATCGGCCATCCGGCCGGCTTGATCGCGAGGCGGATCGAATTGCTCCGCGAAACAAGCGGACGCCGCATACCGCCGCTGAACGTCATCATTTCAAACAAGGCGAGCGGTGTCGCGGGCGATGGCGGGGACGAATTCATACGCAGCTACCTTGGCATGTCCGAAGCAGCATTCCGACAGGAAGATGTCCCCGAGCTTCGCCGACGGGTTCGCGACGATGTATACGACTATGGCGCCGAGAACTGGGCATGGGTCGCCGCCCAGCTAAAGGCGCCCACCCTCCCGGCACCGAAGGCTCGGGAAGGAGATGAGCCGACACCTATCGAGCTGCCGCCCATCCCGACCGGTTCCCGGCCAGAGGGCGACCAGCATAAACGGCTGAAAGCATACGTAGCGCAACACCCTGTGTTGGTTAAAAGCCTGGGTAAGTTTCCCGAAGGGACCAACGAGGTCCTCATACGTTCTGGCGACCGCCTCGATGTTCTTTTCGAACTCGGCAAACGAAAGCTCGCCGTCGAAGTAAAGCCAGCATCTGCTAGCGAGGCTGAAATGGCGCGCGGCGTCTTTCAGTGCGTGAAGTACAGGGCAGTCTTGCGAGCACAGCAGCTCGCGGCATCCGAACCTGCACAAGCAGATGCCATACTCGCGATCATGGTTGAACCGACCCATACGCTGAGGCGCCTGATGCACCGCCTGGAAGTGCAATGGCTTGTAGTCACACCTGCGGAGCTTGACCAGGCAGGTGATGCCTGACCGAGAGGCGCGCAGCCTTACTGCGCGCTACTCTTGGGGTGGTTGCCATGGCCTGAGTGGCATTTCGCGGAGTTACCGGCGCCGGTAACCCGTCCTGACGGCACTTGGCTAGTCCCGCGCATAGTTCGACACAGCCTTCTCGGCATCGGCGCGCAGCTCCTTACGAAGCGCAGCAGGCTCCAGCACCTCAACCGCGCTACCGAACGCCTTCAACCACCAACGCAGCGTCTGGTCCAGCTCGACCGTCGCGACCACCTCCACCCGCTTCGCATCCGGCAGATCGGTGATCTGCTGGTCAATCGATAACGGCGTCTCGCGGAGGTGTTCGGCAGCCGGGGCCGTAAACCTCGCCACCAGGCGAACCTGCCCTTCAGACTCGTACTTGGCAGCAGAGCGGGCGTACGTTGCAAAGTCGAAACCGTCCGGCATCGCGGCGACATCAGGCGATGGCTGCGTGCCCGACAATCGGTGCAAGGCAAGTTGCCGGATGTCCGAATAGTCGAACAGCGTGCATACCAGGTACTGCACGGAGCCACGCACCAAAAGGCCGAGTGGGTGCACGGTCAGCTCGCGGGCCTCCGACGCACCCTTGGAGCGATACGACGCCACGAGCTGCCGACGCGTGGCCAGGGCCTCATGTACATCCCCCAGCACGCGACGGTCAATGACAGGCGGAAGAAGTGCAAGGGATGCCGGCAATACCGCCGTACGGCGATGCCAGTCGTTCCATGCACCCTTCGACAGTTCCTGGCCGGCGAGATCGAAGATCGGAGCAAGGTCGCGCATCAGGGTGTCAGGCAACAGCGTGCGCAGATGCACCTGTGCGAGCAACAGGGCAATCCCTTGCGAAATGCTCAGCTTTGGCGTGAATTCAAAGTTGGCATCCTTCATCCACCGCCAGCCGAATGGCTTGCTGGATTCGTCGGCAATGAGCGGGAAGCGCGCGGACAGAGCCTGTAGATCGCGCTCCACCGTTCGGCGACTGACTTCAATGCCCTGCTTGCTTAATGCCTCACATAACTCGGAAGCTGTCGTGCGCCAGGGCGCACGTGGCATCAGGCGCAGCAAGCTCCACTGGCGCCATATCGTGTCATTCGTCGCAGCACTCACACTCTGCCCCCTCAGGCATTCGATGCTCTCCATGATGCATCGACTTGCGACGGATTATGTCGCATCGCACCACCTGGGGGGAACCGGCAATAACCAATCGCCAGATTTTGGCGGTCACGCTCGTTGTCCGACACAGCCCGTCGCACGTGAATGCAAACTTAGGGCCAACGGAATACGAGCCATGGCATGGACGCCACCCATCCTTTCACGCATAGACGTGAGTCGAGATCGCACAGAGGGAGTAACGCCGTGTGGGGTAAGACGCGAAGCTGGACGTATGAGTGCCTCGACTGCGGCTGGCGAAAGACCACTCCTCCGAGGGGCGATGTACGGCTCCCGGGCGTGAGCCACTTTGAAGCCTGCCCCGCCTGCTCTAGCGGTAATGTCTTTTGTCGAGAGGCTACGGAAGTCGAGCGGCTCGTCGAGAGACTTCTTCCGAAGAGGCGCTTCACGGGCTAAGGGCACCAGAAGCACTCGCCCGGTCCTGCAATCGGGTACGCCTCTTGTGATCAATGTATCCCTGACTTATCCAGGGCATGAGCGGTGGCTTTAACCGTACAATTATTATCATTTGCCCGGATCGGACTTGCTCTGACACCAAGGCGATGCCCACCTCGCAGCCAGGCAAGAGAGACGATTAAGACTTCTGTCTGTTGAGCCTGTTCGAGCGGGCGTGTCTCCATAAACGGCGCCGGCCAACGACGCGCTCAACGTGGTCAGGTGTAGGCGAACGCCTACAGACAGACCGAGGCCCTGCTGGCATCTTGGGACGGGCTCGGAGGGAAGCAGGTCGCTGCTCTCCGCACATTTTTCTTAGCGCTTCACGAGTCGTGTCTAACGCTTAGACACTAGTGATAGGGGGATTCGGCATGGCAGCACTTACCGGTGAAAAGAAACGTCGTCTTGACATGCATAACGGCTGGCCTCAGCCAGTAGCGTTCAGGGCGGAGGGTGAGTTCCGCAAGCTAATTCAGAAATCATCCTCGCCTGCGCCCTTCGTGGCTGCACGACTCGGCGAATCAACCTCGAATGAGTTCCATATCTATCTCGGAAACCTGGTCGACGGCCTTGACGCGCTTCCATATAGGCCCGACTACATGAGCGACCATTGCTTTCGAATCATCGACGGAGGGGGAAAGCAGGCGACAAATGAAAAAGGCACAGGCGGCGCTGTCAAAAATCTTGCGCATGAATTGTTCAAACAGGACCAAAAGCATTGGACGGAGATCGTAGACGTTCTTTCACAGGGGATGCCGACTTATACGGGCCAATACATTGCTAAAAATGTCATTCTGTCGGCAGCCCAGAAAATCGACCATCATGATGAGATATATCGCCGAGTTAAATATTCTTTAGGCTCGCGTCTCGCCGACTTTATAGCTAAATATCCTAATGGCGTTTCTGGATCCGCCTACCGTGGCGGCAACTACATTCGAAAGCTTCTTGCAACGTCCTCACCGACATCCACACCCTCGACTGGCTACGTCAACCTTGATCTCAACAGTAGTTCCAATCTGCTACCTGCGGATGAGAAGCTACGACTTATCATCAGCCTTCTTCTTTATATGCTCCGAAACGAGCGGCAGCACGGCGCCACGGTGTCACCGTTTCGAAGCAGCACAGCTAATCTGAAGAGATATGCGCATTTTTATTACGCCGCAATATGCGCTTACTCGGTTGCGCTGGGCGTAATTTCACTACGATTCCCCACTGTCGTGACTTCAACGGACATACTGTCTGTGACGACAGCGAACATCGCCGAGCTTAAGCTTTTCTTCGGGGCAAATGCGACCTGACCCGTATCTAGCGAAGGCATGGCGTTCAATTCGGCGTGATACCGACAATCGAATATCTAAACTACGCGCTTGGAAATCTAAGTTCAACGATGATTACCGTGGCGGACGACGTCAAGCGTCGTCCTTTCGGACTCCGGTTATCGATTACGGACTTCTAAGAGCGGATCGTTCTTCTAGTCTATGAAGCTCCATGATGCAGAGCCTTATCAACACTGCCAACCCATCCACCCCTCCGGCCTCCCCTCGACTTCCCGAAAAAAAACATACGCCACCCCACCACCAAAGCTCGGCCCCTGCGCCATATGCGTCCGCCCCTCCCAGTGATGCGGATCGGCCGTGACATGTCGCAACGGAACTGCGGGGGCCTTATAAAAGCTGTAAAAGCTGTCGAGCTGCCCCAGAAAACGCCAGTCGCCCTCGGGCATGCCGCTCGGTCCCTGTATCCAGCCGGGAACACTGCCCAGCTTCGTGGCCGATGCCGGCTTCAACCAGCCTTCCCTACCCAGTGCCAGATACCTGACCTCGAGGAAGTAGTCGCCGTAGGAGTACTGGGCGACGCGATCATTGCGTCCGATCCAGTCCACGATCCGCACTTCCTTTCCCACGGGCACGCTATCGTGCGGCACGGGCGTCATGGCATCGATCAGACCATCGGTTTCGCTGATCAGGCAGGCATTGGCCCCTGATCTACCCTCCCACGTGCGACACGTCCCCGTGCCGTTCTCGCACTGGAAAATGCTGATGATCCGGCCGGCCTTGCCGAGGTCCAGTCGCGGCAGTTCATGCCGAAACTGCGCAAGCAGCGTCTGGGGCCGGTAGCACTGGCGGCAATAGGGCCACTGGTCGGCGGGAAGCCCCCACGGCACCCCACCGAGTTTCTCTTCGAAGGATTGCTGAGGGGGAAGCTCCTCGGCGGATCGTATGTCAGGTACGTAGTAGCGCATCGCTCACTCCTTTGACGGTCGGGTGCGCTGCGACTCGTCCCAGACCATCTGCCGATGCGCTTGCGCGGCACACTGCAGGCCCATGTTCGACATGGCCCCGAGCCCCTGTAACGCCAGCACCATCCGGTTCGTGTCGACGACACCGACATCGGCGATCAGTTCGGCCAGCAGCTCGATCATGCCGTGGCTGTACTGCAGCCACTCCGTAGCCTGGTTGAGCAGTTCGTGCGCGGGTGCGTCCACGCCGAGGTAGAGCTCGCAGCAACGCGGGACGGATTTCCCGTAGGTCTTCCCAGATTCATTCATGGTGTTCTCCCTTATGCCACCTGCCCGTCGTTCCAGGTGTGGCACGCCGAGCACAGCAAGGCGTGCCACGGATCAACTGGATTCGCGGGTACAACGGCGGCCCGTGACCGGGCGCCAGGCGGCGTGATTGATGAAGTTCGTGGCGGCGTCGGGCCAGCTTTACCGGCGCACGCGGCTACGCGCCGGGTGCGTGTCGGCTGAATAAAAGCTCATGAGGCCGGCTCGCGCCGCGGTTCTTCAACCGTGTCTGCGAGATCGG
>Ga0247730_1000049_pt1 | contig 132742 bp, 118 predicted proteins | sample UWRJL073202C2_FD_180959 | JGI IMG/M metagenome (GOLD analysis project Ga0247730, IMG submission 180959) | Plant litter microbial communities from Arlington Agricultural Research Station in Wisconsin, United States - UWRJ-L073-202C-2 | ecosystem: Environmental > Terrestrial > Plant litter >...
TATTAGCTTCATCAGGTTTATCTTTTATTACCTCAATCTTACTATAAATTATCTTTTTTTAATTTAAGGTCAATTTTATCATTGTATCTGCGGTTGATTCTGTATTATTGGTATATTATTGCCAGATTATATTATTTACTTCTATCGAATTATACAATGACTCACCTTCCCAGCTTTAAAGCTAAGCTTGCGTTTTTATCAACGTTCCTCCTTTTTTCTATTGTTTTACAAAATGGCTTTGCCCAAGACAGGAAAGAATACCTGTTAACAGCTGGCTGGAAATTTAGTAAAGGTGATATCAAAGGAGCGGAGTCTCCTGCGTTCACGGATAAAAACTGGGAGAATGTGGTTGTTCCACATGATTGGGCAATTACTGGTCCTTTTAATGGCAATAATGATGTACAGAATGTACAAATTGTTCAAAATGGCGAGTCGGCTAAAAGCTTAAAAGCCGGACGTACTGGTGGACTTCCTTTCGTTGGGGTAGGCTGGTACAGGACAAGGTTAAGTTCTTCTTATTTTAAGGCTGGTCAGCGTGCCGTACTTTTGTTTGATGGTGCAATGAGTTATCCCAAAGTATATGTAAATGGTAAGGAAGCTGGACACTGGGCATATGGTTACACTTCTTTTTCAATAGATGTAACTTCCTTTTTAAAAGCTGGTGAAGAAAATACTGTGGCGGTAAGATTGGAAAATTTGCCTGAAGCTTCACGATGGTATCCAGGGGCTGGATTATATCGTAATGTACATTTAATAATAACGGATGAGGTACACATTCCTGTGTGGGGGACTTACATCACTACGCCAGAGGTTAATTCTACTACAGCAAAAGTTGTTATTAAAACAAAGATAGATGGTGGAGATGGAGACAAAGGACAGTTACGTCTAGTTACAGCTGTTAAGGATGGAGCGGGAAAAGTTGTTGGTACTACATCCTCTGTACTAACTGAAGCCGATGGGTCTGAGTTTGAACAGAAATTAATAGTGGCTGCCCCCCAGTTATGGTCGCCCGAAACACCTTATCTATATACCGCCGTTTCGAAAGTTTATGCTGGCGAAGTCCTTAAAGATGAATACGAAACTACATTTGGTATCCGTACTATTAAATTTGAACCAGGTAAAGGGTTCTCTTTAAATGGTAAATACAGAAAATTTAAAGGAGTTAATAATCATCATGATCTTGGACCGTTAGGTGCGGCAATTAATGTTGCGGCCTTAAAAAGGCAATTAATCATATTGAAAGATATGGGATGTGATGCCATTCGTACTTCACATAACATGCCGGCACCAGAACTAGTACGTTTGTGCGATGAAATGGGTTTTATGCTCATGGTAGAATCATTTGATGAATGGAAAGCTCGCAAGGTGAAAAATGGTTACAGTCATCTTTTTGATGAGTGGGCAGAGAAGGACATGGTTAACATGGTTCGACGGGATCGGAATAATCCTTCTGTGATTATGTGGAGTATTGGAAATGAAGTCCCGGATCAGGCAACTCCTAATGGAAATAAAATCCTTAAGTTCCTGCTGGATATTTGTCATCGGGAAGATCCTACCCGACCTGTAACTGCTGGAATGGATAGAATTAAAGATGCGCTTGATAATAATTTTGCGGCTGTATTAGATATTGCCGGGTTCAATTATAAACCAATGTGGTACGAGCGTGCAAACGCAAGATTGCCGCAAGGCTTTTTAATGGGTACTGAAACCGCTTCTACGGTAAGCTCCAGAGGCGTTTATAAATTTCCTGTAGAGTTCTTCAAAAATAAGGTATATGCTGATAATCAAAGCTCTTCTTACGATTTTGAATATTGTGTTTGGTCGCAGATCCCAGATGATGAGTTTGTGAAACAGGATTCGTTGAGTTATGTAATGGGTGAGTTTGTATGGACTGGTTTTGATTACCTTGGTGAGCCAACGCCGTATGATGAGAAGTGGCCTTCACATAGTTCTTATTTTGGTATCGTTGATCTTGCTGGTTTACCAAAGGATAGATATTATTTATATAGAAGCCGTTGGAATACAGAGAAACCTACAATGCATGTATTACCTCACTGGACTTTTCCAGGTAGGGAAGGATTGGTTACACCAGTGTTTTGTTATACGAACTACCCTTCTGCGGAACTCTTTGTGAATGGTAAAAGCATGGGTAAACAAACTAAAAATGCCAGTTCAAATATAAATAGATATCGCTTGATGTGGAATGATGTTAAGTATGAAGCCGGCAATATAAAAGTTGTAGCGTATGACGCTAGTGGCAAAGCGGTAGCAGAAGAGATTGTCCGCACTGCTGGTAAACCACATCACATCGTTTTGGAAACAGATAGGAAAATAATTGATGCAGATGGGAAAGACCTAAGTTATATCACCGCGAAAGTTGTAGATAAGGATGGAAATCTTTGTCCGGATGCAGATAATGAACTATTTTTCAGTGTTAAAGGAGCAGGAAAGTATAAAGTTGTAGCCAATGGTGATGCTGCAAGTCTCGAAATATTCCACCTGCCTCATATGAAAGTATTCAAAGGCATGCTTGTTGCAACTGTAGAATCAACAGTGGTACCGGGTAAAATTAATTTTACTGTTAAGTCTAAGGGACTAAAGGCCGAGACTGTAAGTATTGAAACACAAAAGAATTAAGTTTCTTGTGCTATATCTTCCGTTAAGTACTATACCATGGTACTTAACGGAAGCATCAGTGCATATTTTATATTAATTGTCTGCAATAGTTACAGTAATTCCTTTTTCTTCCAATAAATCAACAATTTCTGCAGAAATGCCACTATCTGTTATGATGTGCTGTACCTGATCCAGTGAACAAATTTTTCCAAGGCCTCTTTTACCAAATTTAGAGCTATCTGCAAGTACTATTGTTACCTGTGCAGCTTCAATCATTTTCTGGTTGAGCCTGGCTTCCATTAAGCTAGTTGTTGTGATTCCCATATCTAAGTCAATACCGTCTACTCCTAAGAACAATATACTGCAGGATACATCTGCCAGAATTTGTTCTGCATAAGGACCGATCACAGAAGAAGAGCTTTGTCGGAGCTGACCGCCCAGTTGTAAAACCTCTACATTTTGATGGCGGGATAATTCTAATGCCACATTTAATGCAGATGTGATTACGGTAAGACGCTGTTCTGTATGTATGGACCTGGCCAATGCTTGCATCGTTGTTCCTGAAGCGATAATAATAGAGTCGTTATTGCCGATCATCGCGGCAGCAGCTTTCGCGATAGTTTTTTTTTCATCTTTATTTAACCGCTCTTTTTCGGCTACAGGTTTGTCATTTGCATATGGATTGGCTTTAGAGGCGCCACCATGGGAACGAAAGAGTAAATTTTTATCTTCCAGCTGTTTCAGATCCTTTCGAATTGTAACATCCGAAACCTTCATAAGTATACTTAATTCCTGTACATTGACGTGTCCGGAATCTTGTAATTTTTTTAAAATGAACTGATGTCTTTCGGTTAAAGTTTTCATACAGGGTTGATGAGTTTTTATTTTTGGCTGGATCAAAATTAGTAATTACCATCTAATTTTTTACACTAAAAGCTAATTCTATTATTATTAATTTTTTAATAATACTTTCGTTTTATTTCGAAGGTTGTTACGGATTTATGTTATTCTGTTTATTGGCATTGTTATTGGTTATGATTTAAACAAAAAACCTAATAATTAGTTTCTTTTTGTTTTTATTTGTTTTGGTATTTTATGTTTAGTACCTTAGAGTAAGCAAACGGAACAATTAATAAATCGTAAATGCCATGATAAGTAACGCAAGGAACAAGATAATTGAAGGATTAGCTGACCCCAATAAAATATGGGATGTAATAATAATAGGCGGTGGGGCAACTGGTTTGGGTACTGCTCTCGATGCTGCATCCCGTGGATTTAAAACTTTATTAGTAGAACAAGCTGATTTTGCAAAAGGTACATCAAGCCGCAGTACGAAACTTGCGCATGGTGGCGTGCGTTACTTAGCGCAGGGAGATATAGGATTAGTGAGAGAGGCTTTGCATGAGCGCGGACTAATGCTTAAAAATGCGGCACACCTGGTGAAAAATGAATCATTTATCATTCCTAACTACGAGTGGTGGGGGGGTATATTTTATACTATTGGTTTAACGCTTTATGATTTGCTGGCTGGGAGCCTTGGCTTTGGCAGGGCCAAATATCTATCTAAAAAAGAGGTTGCCCGAAGGATTCCTACTATTCAGCAAAAAGGTTTATATAGTGGTGTATTATATCATGATGGTCAGTTTGATGATTCCAGGCTTGCTGTAAATATTGCTCAAACCAGTTTAGAGCAAGGGGCAACGGTTTTGAATTACTTCAAAGTGACTAATTTGCTTAAAAATGATAAGGGAAGTGTTGCGGGTATAATAACTACTGATTTAGAAAGTGGTCTTACTTATGAGATTAAAGGAAAAACAGTAATTAATGCTACCGGGGTATTTGCAGATGACATCCTTCAATTTGATAGACCTGGTAAAAAACCATTGATTACTCCAAGCCAGGGGATCCACCTGGTGCTGGATATGTCATTCATGCCTGCTGAAGATGCGCTTATGATCCCTAAAACGTCTGACGGACGTGTATTGTTCGCTGTACCATGGCATGATAAGCTGGTGGTGGGTACAACAGATACGCCAATCAGTAAACATAGCCTTGAGCCAGTTGCACTGGAAGAAGAGATTGAGTTTATTATCCGTACGGCCGACCAATACCTGGTGAAAGCACCGGAGCGTAAGGATGTGTTAAGCATGTTTGCTGGCCTGCGTCCTTTAGCTGCGTCACAAGATGGTTCGGCGAAAACAAAAGAAATTTCAAGAAGCCATAAAATCATTGTATCGGAATCAGGATTAATTACGATCACTGGCGGAAAATGGACTACTTACCGCAGGATGGCACAGGATACTGTAGACAGGGCTATAAAAGTGGGTAACTTGGAAAATAGGGAAGTTAAAACTAAAGACTTGCTAATCCATGGTAGTAAAGCTGATGTAGATCGTAAAGACCACCTCTATGTGTATGGAAGTGACCGGGATGCGCTGCTTGCATTAAAAAATGAAAATGCGGAATGGGGCAATAAGTTAGATCCAAGGGCAGATTATATTGCGGCTGAAGTGATTTGGGCAGTAAGGCATGAAATGGCCAGAAACCTGGAAGATGTTTTAGCGAGAAGGGTAAGGATTTTATTCCTTGATGCCCGGCTGGCAATCGATGTTGCACCAAAAGTAGCAGCACTGATCGCAGGTGAGCTGCATAAAGATGAGGTATGGGAAAAAGAACAGGTTGCAACATTTACAAAATTAGCACAATCTTATTTGCTTGTGCCTTATCAGACAACTGTGAAAAAATAGAATAGCCTACATAAATAAATTAAAACCAAGTATAAAATAAAGTTATGGAAGATTACATTTTGGCCTTAGACCAAGGCACTACAAGCTCTCGCGCAATTATATTTGATCATAAAGGACAGGTAAAGTCTGTCGCACAAAAAGAATTCAAGCAGATTTTTCCTCAATCAGGATGGGTAGAACATGACCCAAACGAGATATGGTCAAGTCAGGCCAGTGTAGCCGCTGAAGTAACGGTTAAAATGGGTATTAACGGATCCAATATCAAGGCGATTGGTATTACCAATCAACGTGAAACTACTATTGTATGGGACCGGGCAACTGGTGAGCCGGTTTATAATGCAATTGTATGGCAGGACCGCCGTACGGCAGCCTATTGTGAGCAATTGCAAAAAGAAGGACATGCTGATAAAATCCGTTCTAAAACAGGGTTAGTAATTGATTCTTATTTTTCAGGTACCAAGATTAAATGGATACTGGATAATGTAGAAGGTGTAAGGGCAAGAGCCGAATCGGGAGAACTGGCTTTTGGCACGGTTGATAGCTGGTTGGTATGGAAATTTACACGCGGGCATGTGCATGTAACTGATATTACAAATGCCAGCCGTACGATGTTGTTTAATATCATTACACAAGAATGGGACGAAGAACTGCTTAAATTATTGGACATTCCAAAAAGTATGCTACCTGAAGTTAAACAATCGAGTGAGATTTACGGAGAGACAACAACTACAATCTTTGCCAGTAAAATTCCAATCGCAGGTATTGCAGGTGACCAGTCGGCTGCACTTTTTGGTCAGATGTGTATCGACAAAGCGATGGTTAAAAACACTTATGGAACCGGCTGTTTTATGCTGATGAACATTGGTGATAAATTCATTGAGTCAAAAAATAACCTGTTAACTACTGTTGCCTGGAAAATTGATGGCAAAATACAATATGCTTTTGAAGGTAGTATTTTTATTGCAGGTGCTGTGGTACAGTGGCTCCGTGATGGTTTGGGCATCATAAAAAACTCTGCAGATGTAGAAAGACTGGCATTAAGTGTTGACGATACGCAAGGTGTTTATTTTGTGCCTGCTTTTGCCGGACTTGGTGCGCCGTATTGGAAGCCAGATGTAAGGGGTACAATCATTGGATTGAGCCGTGGAACTACCTCAGGTCACATAGCACGCGCTGCGCTGGAATCAATAGGTTATCAAACAATGGACGTATTAAGGGCTATGAAAGCTGATTCTGGAATGGAAATCAAAGAATTAAGGGTTGATGGCGGTGCCACAGCTAATGATTTGCTGATGCAGTTTCAATCTGACTTGCTGGATGTTAAGGTTATCCGTCCGAATGTAGTGGAAACAACTGCTTTAGGTGCCGCATATCTTGCTGGTTTAGCTGTTGGCTTCTGGAAAGATATCAATGAAATACAGCAGCTTTGGAAATCTGAGAAAGAATTTATCCCGGCCGGAGATCAGGGGAAAATTAAGGAGGGAATTGCGGGATGGGAGCAAGCTATCCATGCTGCACAATCTGTTGAAGATAAATAGTCTTCAAGTATTGTTTAATTATTTACCCTTAAATTGTAGTTATGACTCCTTTTATAGCCGAATTAATCGGCACAATGCTGATGATACTATTGGGCGATGGCGTAGTAGCCAACGTTCTATTAAATGACACCAAAGGTAATAATAGTGGTTGGATGGTAATTACCACGGCGTGGGGATTTGCAGTGTTTGTGGCGGTAGTAGTTGCCGGCCCATATAGCGGCGCCCACTTTAATCCTGCGATTACAATTGCACTTGCTATTGCCGGTAAGTTTCCCTGGGTTGATGTACTTCCTTATATTACAGCACAGTTTTTAGGTGCTTTTATCGGGGCTTTCCTGGTGTGGGCAATGTATTACGATCACTTTAAACGTACAGCTAATCCAGGTACTATCTTGGCAGTTTTCTCTACCGGACCTGCTATTCGGAATTATACTTCGAACATGATTAGTGAGATTGTTGGTGCTTTTGTGCTTTTCTTTACGATTTTATATATCAGCGGTGCTGAAATTACAACCACTAAAGTACCTATTGGCTTAGGTTCTGTTGGCGCATTGCCTGTTGCAATATTAGTATGGGTAATCGGTCTTTCACTAGGTGGAACTACCGGATACGCAATCAATCCTGTAAGAGACCTCGGGCCACGGATTATGCATGCAATATTACCTATAAAAGGTAAGGGGCCGAGCGATTGGTCGTATGCCTGGGTACCCGTGGTTGGTCCGCTGATCGGTACTGCAGTAGCAGCTGTTCTTTATCTTCAGCTCCATCCTTAATTCATGTAATTATTCATCCATTAAAGAACAGAAAATTATGAAACCTGCATAAGATTACAACTTGTAAAAGTTTAAAGGACCTTATGCAAGTTTTATAACTTCTAAAATCAAATTTTTCATATGAGAAACCTTTTTAAAGGTAGCCTGATGGCTATACTGGGGCTATGCCTATGTCTGCCAGCGATGGCGCAAGACACAACAGCGATAAAAACTGATACTGTAAAAGTGAAAAAAAGTCTTCCTTTTGATCTGAACATGCAAATACGGAATATCTATATCTGGCGTGGTTTTAAGGTGTCTAATTCACCCATGACCAACTTCAACATGCAATTTAACATTACGAAGGATAAGAGCCTTACAGCTGGATTTTGGGGTGCAGGAAGTTTTGATGGCGAATATAAAGAATTCGATTACTTCGTGAGTTATGTTAAAAAAGGATTTAGTTTATCACTTTGGGATGTAAATAACTTTAGTGACTATCCTGATGCAAATATCTTTAGTTACAATCCTAAAAATACCTCTCACTTTATAGATATAAGGGCAGGATATGATTTTGGTGATGCATTGCCATTAAGTGTACAGTGGACAACGATCTTGTTTGGCAGGGATACACATCTGAAAAGCAATGGTGATTTATCTAATAGCTATTCAAATTATGTAGAACTGGGTTACAGATTATGGAAAGAAGGCGATGCAGAGATACACGCTTTTGTAGGTGGTGGGTTTGCATTTGGGCGTGATGCCAACTTCTATGGGTCTAAACCGAATGTGGTAAATACTGGGATAACATTAAATAAAGACCTGGTGATCTTTAAGTACCATGTGCCGCTTGCCGCAACAGCAATGTTTAATCCTGAAAAAAAATACGGTGCGCTGCAGTTGGTAGCAAACGTTTTTTAAAAATATTCTTTGGTTAGGATAGGGCAGTGGGAATGATTAAAATCGCCTGCTGCTTTTTTTGTGCCCGGTTAAACTGGTTAGTGTTGCTGTCTTCTGTTGTTCAGCTTAAAAAAAATAGCACTCTGTATAGTTGTAATATAGATATGCAATATTTTATATTACAGTGTAAGATGTATCTGGATAGCCCATTTAGGCGTAAAATCGAAAATCCATCAGAAAAAATAAAAATTAGCTAAGATTGACAGATACGCCAAATGTTTTACCTATGTTGCGCTTATAAGAAAGGTGTGAAACTAAAAAGACCCTTAGAATTTATCTAAAGGTCTGATTATCAGTGTAGCGGGGAGCAGGATCGAACTGCCGACCTCAGGGTTATGAATCCTGCGCTCTAACCATCTGAGCTACCCCGCCGTTGGGAAATGTTCTTTTTTTAAGAGTTGCAAATATAGAATAAAATACTTTTCTTTAGAAAAAAATAAAAAAATAATTTACAAACAACAAGATATAAGCGATTTAAGATGTCAGAAAAGAAAAAATTTACACTAGAATATGAGTTAAAATCGTCTCCGCGTATTTTGTTTAGCTTCATAAGTGAGCCAAATGGCTTGTCCCAATGGTTCGCAGATGATGTAGTGTTCCGTGATCAGGTATATACTTTTACCTGGGACGATGAGGTGCAGAAGGCCAAAATGTTAAGCTTCAAAGAGAATAAAATGGTCAAGTTTAAATGGCTTGATGATGAACCTCACTGTTATTTTGAAATGGAAATTGTGCAGGATGAACTAACCAATGATGTAGCGCTGTCTATCACTGATTTTGCTACAGATGATACATTAAAAGAAAGAACACAGATCTGGGATAATCAGATTACCTATCTGCACAGTGTAATTGGTGCATAGTTTTTCAGATGCATTGTCTACATTTGTATATTGAAAAAGATCCATATACTACTACTTAAGGCATTCATCAGACCGTTCTTCGTCACATTTTTTGTTGTGATGTTTATCTTGCTGATGTTTTTCCTCTTTAAATATGTAGATGATTTAATAGGAAAAGGCTTTGAGTGGTACACCATTGTGGAGCTGATGTTTTATGCATCTGCTGCAAATGTATCGATGGCTTTGCCGCTGGCCATCTTATTGTCCTCTATCATGACTTTCGGGACGCTTGGGGAGAATTATGAGCTAGTGGCTATAAAGTCGGCCGGGATATCCCTGCAAAAGGCAATGCGGCCTTTATTAGTACTGATCCTGGGTATATCCATCTCTTCTTTCTTTTTTTCAGAGTACATGCTTCCAAAAGCGAATCTGAAGTTTGGTTCCCTATTGTGGGATGTCAGAAACAAAAAACTTTCTTTTTTGATCAAAGAGGGCGTATTTAATAATAGTATCCCAGGGTATTCCATCCGTGTTGATGAGAAAAAGGAGGATGGTTTATTAATTGGGTTAATGATCTATGACCATACCAGTAATAATGGAGTGCCTAAAATCATTATTGCCAAAAACGGGCGGATGACTACTACTAACGATAAACAATTCCTCGTATTAAAATTAAACGATGGAATAAGATATGAGGAGTCTAGCGGGCGGAATGCTGGGTACAATCCCAGGCAGCAGCTTACCAGGATGCGATTTGAGCAAACGGAACAGAAGTTCGATATCTCTAGTTTTAAGATGAGCAGGACCGATGAAAATAGCTTTCGGTCAAATAATGCGATGCTTAACCTGAAGGGGCTGACACATAAAGGGGATTCTTTAAAAAAAGAGCTGGATAGTATAGACCGCTTTGCCCGACTTACAATTAGTAGCTATTACAAACAGAATACGGCTAATAAAGGCTACTCAAAAATTAAAGTAGCACCTGTAAAACTGAAGGGGTCAATTTTTAACAATTTACCACAAGATAAGAAAATGCCCGCGTTGCAGTCGGCCATTGATCAGGCTGCTGCCGTAAAACAGACTGTTGACAGTCGGGTTGCAGACCATGAAGACAGGATCAGGAACCTGATCCGTATCCGGATAGAATACCAGCGTAAATTTACTTTGGCGGTTTCTTGCCTGATGCTGTTTTTTATTGGCGCACCCCTAGGGGCGATCATTAGGAAAGGCGGGCTTGGCCTGCCGGTGGTTATGGCCATTGTATTTTTCTTATTTTATCATATTATAACTACTGTAGCAGAGAAATCGGCTAACCAGGGCAATATCAACCCGGTATTGGGGATCTGGATGGCTGTAATCATTTTAAGTCCGGTAGGAGCGTTCCTAACGTACAAGGCTACGGTTGATTCTGCTTTGTTTGACCTTACTTATTATAAAAACATAGTAACGAAAGTCTTCAAAAAGAAATCAGTTTAATATCAAATCATTCTTCTTTCCGGTGTTCTTACTTAAGAATGATATTTTTAAACAATATATTATGTAGGAAGGTTGTAACTTTGTTTATAATCAAAAATTCAGAGCAGATTCTTTCTCTTATATTTTTGGTGTACAATTCTGAAAAATGGAAATTAAACTGAACGCGATAGAAGATGCTATTGCAGATATTAAAGCTGGTAAAGTTGTAATTGTTGTTGACGATGAAGATCGTGAAAACGAAGGTGATTTTGTAACTGCCGCCGCTAATGCGACGCCAGAGTTAATTAATTTCATGGCTACCCATGGTCGTGGTTTAATCTGCGCCCCGCTTACTGAAGCGCGTTGTGAAGAGTTAAATCTTGATTTGATGGTTGGTAAAAATACCGACTCTTATGGAACTAATTTTACGGTATCAGTAGATTTGATTGGACATGGCTGCACAACAGGTATTTCTGCTTCGGACCGTTCCAGAACTGTTCAGGCGTTGATTAATCCGCTGACTAGCCCCGAAGAGTTAGGCAGACCCGGACATATCTTTCCTTTGCGTGCCAGAGATGGCGGTGTATTGAGAAGGGCAGGGCATACAGAGGCCGCAGTAGACCTTGCGAGGTTAGCAGGTATGGAGCCAGCAGGTGTAATTGTAGAAGTGATGAAGGTTGATGGAGAAATGGCACGTTTGCCAGATTTGATAGAAATCGCTGCGCAGCACGAATTGAAGATCATCTCTATTAAAGATCTGATTGCTTACCGACTGGATCAGGAAAGCCTGATTAAAGAAGAAGTAACCGTTAACCTGCCTACTGAATGGGGAGATTTTAAAATGACTGCTTATACACAATTATCAAATAATGCTACCCACCTGGCTTTAAGTAAAGGAGAATGGACAGCTGAAGAAGCCGTGTTGGTTAGGGTCCACAGTTCGTGCATTACAGGTGATATATTCGGCTCATGCCGTTGTGATTGCGGTCCGCAGTTACACAAAGCAATGGAAATGATAGATGCAGAAGGTAAAGGTGTAATTGTATATATGAACCAGGAAGGCCGTGGTATCGGACTAATTAATAAATTACTTTCTTACAATCTTCAGGATGTAGGTTTTGACACCGTTGAAGCGAATATAAAACTCGGCTTCAGAGGTGACGAGCGTGATTATGGTGTGGGAGCACAAATACTAAGGGCACAAGGTGTAACTAAAATGCGCCTGATGTCTAATAATCCTACAAAACGTGCAGGTCTGATTGGGTACGGACTGGAAGTAGTAGAAAACATCCCTATTGAGATTGCCAGTAATAATCACAATGAGACTTACCTGAAAACTAAAAGGGACAAAATGGGCCATACCATTATGAACACTGAAATAAAATCGCCTACGGCCGGATAAATCAGCGAAAGCTAAAAAGCGTTATAAAAAGCTAAGGATTATTTTTCTTTAGCTTTTTTTGTTCCTCATTAATTGCTTCTTTATTTAGCGACTGTCTGGCTCTTCTCTCCCTGTTTTCGGCAGCTTTTCGTTGCTGCTCTCTTCTGTACTTACCAGTTATCTTTTGCAGGAACTCTCTAAAATTGTCAAACTGCTGGGAGTAGATCAAACCTAAGGAGGTTACATTCGTATTTGGGTTGATCCCTGTATTTACAAATATACTCTGCTGTGTAGGTGGTTTATTTGCAAGTTTTCCAACTAGTGTACCATCTTTTTTAATCAAAGCCAATATCTCTACCTCGCCTCCAACATTAGGGCTGGAGAAGCCGATAGGAGAAAGGTCATTTGTACTTCTTCTATCTACCACACCTGCGTTAACTATAATCCTTTCGTTGAAAAACTTAAAGGAAGCACTGGCCTCACTTAAAGATCGGATATTAATATCTACAAAGTCAAGATTCAGCGAGGACAGCACATTATTAAACTGGTTGAAAAGTAATTCTGTAGCTGTACTTGCTACTCCAGAAGAAAGCTGCTGGCCAATGGTTTCCCTACCGGAACCAGGAGCAAAACTCCGCCTTATAATTAAACTGAATGCCTGCAAATTTAAATTATTAGAATCGCTGAAATACGCTTGCAATTCTTCTTTGATTGATGGATTGGAAGGGAAAAAGATATCCAGTTTTATTTCGGGCTGCAATAATAGTCCGGTTAATCCCATTTCTACCTCTACAGGAACCCTTAGCTTCGCATTACTACTACCATCACGGTTAGCCGCTGTATATAAATCGACCAATCCTGCGCGGAGCTCGTAAATTGCTTTTAGCTGGATCTGCGCTTGTGTAGGATTGCCTGTCCACCTGATTGTTCCCCCTTGTCTGATATTGAACTTTTTATTGATAACTTCCTGTGCGGTAAAATCGAAACTTCCCGACTCAATAATATAGTCTCCAGACATCTCAAAATCTCCAAGGCTATTGATCTCCAAGTTAAGATCTGCGTTTCCTTTACCACTCAGGTTACCCAGATTTGTAAATAGATTCGCCGTACTATTCGGGTCTACCCGAAGTTTAAAACTCATGGTAAGACCATCAAAGCTAGTAGTTTTCTTAACGTTTGCCGCTGTATCCTTACTGATGAAAGTGATGAAATCTTTACTAGACACGGTCTCTGAGCTATTTAGAGGCAAATTAAATACCGTACCTTTTTCCGTTTTTGCATCAATGCCGATATACATTTTATTAGTAGGGCCTTTGAATATAAAACTTCCGGTTGCAAAAGCTTGTCCGAAATACAATTCGTTATCTTTTATTGTTGTATTCAGCGCCATAAAATTTCTGGCCCTGATATTAATATCAAGCGTAGGTGTGTTAATCTCGTTAAGGTCTACCGTTCCGTTGGCTACAGCAGTATTGTCACCAGAATCTTTTAAGTTCAGGTCATTAATCTGGATAATGCTGTTTTCTACGGTAACTTTATCATTTAACGTATACGCCGTTTTTAAATAATTTACCGTTAGCTGTGCTTCATCAAGCGTAATACTTCCGTTAATTTTTGGAGCTTTTAATGGCCCTTTAATAGTTAAATCTGACGATATATGTCCTTTAAGGTTGGAAACCAGCTGGCTCACAAATGGAGAGAGTACCGTTAATTCACTTTCATCCATCTTTACGGAAAGATCAATATTTTTCTCTTTTAGATCCAACTTTCCATCCACTTTAAAAGTCTCTTTATCGGAGGTGTTGATCCTCATATAGACATTGGCCAGATTGGTTTCCTGATTAAAGGAAGAAGTATCTATTAATGTACCTATATATGTATCATTAAAAGTCAGGGAATCAATTTTGATATCATCATTAATCCGGGGTGATTTAAGTAAGCTGTAAAGCTTGGTTTTTCCATCAATATTTCCTGATAGCTTTATCCCCAGCGTCTTCACAAAAGGATTAAACGTTTTTAAGCTGAATGACTTGAAGCCTACCGTTAAAGCATCTGCCGGGTCACCCGATAAAATACCATCTACTGTAAGCAGCTGGCTGCCGTTGCTAAGGTCAAAGTTGGTAATTTCCGTTTTTCCGCCTTTGAAATTTATCCGTACCTTTTCCTGTATTGCCCAGTCTTCGTTATTGATTTTGAGCAGGGATGGCAGAATACTGATGCGTGCGGTGGTATCTTTCCCAAACTCTACCAGACCGTTTAAATCCAGCTGATTCGCATCATCGGCATTAGAAAGCTTAACGTTGAGTGCAAGGCTGTCATTTCTTAAAATATTAGAGATGTTGACGTTTTTGATATATAAACTATCATTCAGATCTACACGGTCTGAAGTAATAATTGCCTGTAACTGGTCTTTTGTAGTATTTTCATCTATAATGATATTATTAGCAATGATCCCTTTGTAAGTCAGCTTTTTTACAAACCCGTTCAGTGTTGCAATATTTTTCTGAGAATCAAAATTACCGATCAGTATCGCCTGGTCTTCAATTTCTAATCCGGGGGCAATAAGTTCGGCAACAGGCTCAAAGCGTTTTATTTTTAGATTGAACTGAAATATCTGGTCTTTAAAACGTACAATATCTGTCTTTAGGGAAGGTATATACGTTTTAGCCAAGGCCTTATAATAAGAGACTATAGTATTTAAATCATACTGTCCAGTAATACTGGCATCCAGTACATCAGAACTAATTTTCAAGGTACGGTCTACACCTATACCTTTTGCTTGCAGCTCTACAGAATCAATATTATATATACCTTTTACATTATCCAGTCTTATTTTCTGCACCAGTAAATTCCCTTGGATATTGTTCAGGTTTGTACCAGAAAAATTAGTGCTGAATACCGCATCAATCTTCAGCGAATCCTTAAATAAATGCAACGTTTTTAGTCGCGCATTCTTGATTGTTGCCTTAAAATTGAATACTGGAAGTTCCGGATTTAAGTTTACCCCTCCATCAAATGCCAACTGTATATTCTTATCATTGATCTTCAACGTACCATCAAAGAACTTTTTATCAAACTTCCCATCTATTTTAACATTCTTATACCGGTAGTTATTAAAATCTATATAGGTAATATCCCCATTGATCTCTTCTGTTAAGTTTTTTATTTCTGTTCCTTTTCCTTTGACATAGACAGCAGCAGTTACTTTGCCCAGGCTTTTTTCATTGATCAGGTTACCAATATTGAAATCATAAGTTTTTACATTTCCTGAATAGGAAGGGGTGCCACTGTCACTAATCTTCATATTCACATCCGAAACCACTCTTCCCAGCTTGGTTTTAAACTCTCCGAAGGCAATAAAATCATTCTGAAATCCCGTAAAATTACCATTGAAATAAATTGTGCCAAATTTTTCTACAATCGCAGGAATTACATTTTTCTTGCTACCAGTAGTATTCCCCAGGATATCATCAAGATCTTTTTTGTTGGTAGAAGCCATATCGATCTTAAATTCCATAAAAGTCTCTTTTAGAATTGGCAGTCCTTTAAGATTAAAATCCCCTTTGATATAAGTCGCTTTACCTGCTTTTACTGCAAGCTTCTTCGCCTTAAGATTATTTACCAGCCCCGTGATTTGTCCGTCCACATCAATGTTAAGATTCATTTTAGCTAGCTCCGGAGAGAAGTAAGAAATGTCCCTCGAAGCAAGGTGACCATTTTTAAATACCGCTTTCATCCTGACTTTATTAATATAATCATTAAAATCGTCGAAACTGGAGAATTTCATATCAAAATAATCAGACAACTTGCTATTGTTGGTTACCAGTAACAAGTTCTTCAACTCAATATGGTTAGTATCTATTGTTGTCGCTGCAGTCAGGTTTTTTAGATAAAACCCACTTTTCTCTTTAAAAGTCAGGTTTTTTATCTCCGCTTTCATCAAGTGTTCTTTAGTATCCAGCCCTTCGACTATTCCGTTTAGCTTTGTTAGCTCCACATCGTCGAAATTTACCCCATTGATAACAGTATCTTTTTTTAGGTTTTTATATTTTAGCTGCAGGTTGTTTAAGATGATTCTATCAAATGATATCTGAAAGGGTTTCTTCTTCTTTTTAACCGTTGTAGTACCAGAATCAAAGTAGTCGATAATAAAATCAATATTTGTTCCTTTATCTTTTTCTTTATATGACTTCAGGAAGAATGACCCATCATTAATCTGTACTGTATTTACATCAATTTTTCTTTGTTCAAGAGAAAACATGTTGAGGTCGACAATAAACTTTGGCGTACTTAGCAGCGTATCGTTTTGTAAATCGAGTACTAAAAGATCCTCAATAATCAAAGATCTGAACGGCTTAATGTAAATGCTGCGTAAAGAGATGGTCGTATTTAATTCTTTTGAAAGATATCCTGCCGCCTTTTTAGCCACAAATGTCTGCACAGGCTTAAATTGGAGCGAAAATAAAATAATCGCAAGCAACAGCAATATTGATGCAATAAACCAAAGAAGTATTTTTAATAGTTTTTTGATAGTTTTGTAGCTTAATAATATTTAAACGTGTCAGTAATACTCGCTATCGAATCTTCTTGTGATGAAACTTCTGTTGCTATCAGTAACAACGGCAAAATTACTGCCAATGTTATTGCAAACCAAACTATTCATCAAAATTATGGTGGTGTAATTCCAGAACTAGCTTCCAGAGTTCACCAGCAGAATATTGTTCCTGTAATACAGCAAGCGTTAATAGATGCTAAAGTTAGTAAAAAGGATATAAATGCCGTAGCTTTTACGCGCGGACCAGGATTATTAGGCTCTTTATTGGTTGGGGTTTCTTTTGCAAAGTCATTTGCCCTCGCTTTAGACCTTCCTTTGATAGCGATTAATCACATGCATGCCCATATTCTGGCCCATTTTATTGAGGACCCAAAACCATCTTTCCCTTTTTTGTGCCTTACGGTCTCCGGTGGTCATACCCAGATAGTACTAGTAAAGGACTATTTTCATATGGAAATTGTTGGAGAAACCCTGGACGATGCCGCAGGAGAGGCATTTGATAAAACGGCGAAGATTCTAAATCTTCCTTATCCCGGCGGCCCGCTCATCGATCTTCATGCAAAAGATGGAAATCCATTAGCGTATAAATTTCCTGAACCACAGATTAAAGACCTCAACTATAGCTTTAGCGGTCTGAAAACAGCTATCCTTTATTTCATTCGTGCCCAGGAAAAGGAAAACCCTAACTTTATTACAGAAAACCTAAATGATATTTGTGCCTCTGTACAGCACAGCATTGTACATATCCTGCTTAATAAAGTGAAAAAAGCTGCCCAGCAATACAATATCAAAGAGATCGCTATAGCTGGGGGTGTTTCTGCAAATACTGGCCTGCGTGCAGCACTGGAACAAAAAGCTAAAGAACTAAATTGGAAGGTATTCATTCCAGCCTTTGAGTATTGCACAGATAATGCTGCAATGATCGCCATTGCTGGCCATTATAAATTTATCAATAAGGAGTTTGTTGGGCAGGATATCGCGCCCGCTTCCAGAATGGAGTTTAATAGCAATAACAATAATAACAATAGTACAATAAGTAAGTAATCCATACCACCTTAATATGGCATCTAATAATAAGTACCCAATACTAATTTATCAACTATTAATTATCAAGTATTAATAAATCACCAGTTATGAATTCGATGAGTTTTTTGTTTTTTGGGCTAATGCTGATCCCTTTTATTCTATTTTTAATCTGGTTGGTAAAGCAAGATAAGAAAAAGAACTATATAGGTCTTGCTGTATTAGTTGTCGCTATAGTTATTGCTGCTTATGTGGCCATAAATGTTGATCTAAAATTTATGAATCCTCAATAGATCAGAGGGGGTTTTCCTGATTAAAAGATAAAAAAAGGGTGTAACACATTCATGTCTGGACAACTGCCCTGAAGAGGGCAATAATCCTAGGACATTCATGTTGTTACGCCCCTTTTTTTAAAGATAATCCATCGGGCAACCGTTCATGATCTATTTCGTCATCTGGAGGGGAGCCACAACTACAACCCTATCACCGTTATGTTATGGTTGCAGGTAATAGCTGGATAGGATATTATTATAGATCCCGGCCATAACATTCAAATAACATAATCTTTTGCGAAGCCAGAAAACACTCCTTTGGATGACCCACCATGCGAGAGGATTATCTTAAAAAAAAAGAGCGTGCTAATGTGCAGGCATAGGATTCATGCCCCCTTCAGGGGCGTTATTCCAGCCGGAACATAGTACGCTCTTTTTTAAGGGAAGCCCAGTAGCTACTTCTTTAAAACTTTACGAAGCAGAAAGCTCTTCCAGTTTCTCGCCAGTAACTTCGGCTCTGATCTTTTTCTCGATCTCATCAGATAATTCTGGGTTATCCAGTAACAACTGTTTAACCGCATCTCTACCTTGACCAAGCTTAGTATCTCCATAAGAGAACCAAGAACCAGCCTTTTTAATAATATTGAAGTCAACACCTAAATCGATGATTTCACCAACTTTAGAGATACCCTGACCGAACATGATATCAAACTCAGCGATACGGAATGGGGGCGCAACTTTATTTTTTACGATTTTTACCTTTACACGGTTACCAGAAACTTCTGTATCATCCTTGATTTGGGATGTTCTGCGGATATCGAGACGTACCGAAGCATAGAATTTCAGGGCGTTACCACCAGTAGTGGTTTCTGGATTACCGAACATTACACCAATCTTTTCACGTAACTGATTGATGAAGATACAGCAGCAGCCTGTTTTAGCAATGGTACCTGTTAATTTTCTTAGTGCCTGCGACATTAAACGTGCCTGAAGGCCCATTTTAGAATCACCCATTTCACCTTCGATCTCTGCCTTTGGAACCAGTGCAGCAACAGAGTCAATAACGATAACATCTATAGCACCAGAGCGGATCAGGTTATCAGCAATCTCTAAAGCTTGCTCACCATTGTCTGGCTGAGCAATTAAAAGGTTATCTACATCGACACCTAGTTTTTTAGCATAGAACTTATCGAAAGCATGCTCTGCATCAATAAAAGCAGCTACACCACCTTTTTTCTGTGCTTCGGCAATGATGTGCGTAGCCAAAGTAGTTTTACCAGATGACTCAGGGCCATAGATCTCAATTACACGACCTTTTGGTACCCCACCGATGCCCAAAGCGATATCCAGACTGATAGAGCCGGTAGAAATAGATTCGATTGATTCAGTAGGCGTATCACCTAATTTCATCACGGCACCTTTACCGTAAGATTTTTCTAACTTATCAAGTGTAAGTTGTAATGCTTTTAGTTTATCTGCGTTTGGATTCATCTTGTTCAATTATGGGCGTAAATATAAAATACTCATTCTTTATAAATACTATTTATTTGTGTAGTACTGCTAATTATTTTAGCAAAAATAAGTATTATTTTTTAATTTATATTGTTTTGAATAAAAATAATGTTAGTAATGTCAATTTTGGCTAATTGTTTTAGTTGGTTTGTTTAATTTCTCATAATATCTACAAATTGTAGTAAGCTCACAAATACTACATTTTGGAGAACGTGCCACGCAAACATACCTTCCATGAAGTATTAACCAGTGGTGTGCGACATGGATACTTTCCTGTGGTAAATGTTTAACCAAGTCTCTTTCTACAGTTAATGGTGTTTTTCCGTTAGTTAGCCCGATCCGGTTAGCTACCCTGAATACATGCGTATCTACCGCCATGGCCGGAGCGTTATAAATAACAGAAGCAATTACATTCGCTGTTTTTCGGCCCACCCCAGGCATCTTCTGCAGCTGATCTATATCAGAAGGAACCTCATTATTAAACTCATTTAACAACATATTTGCCATTCCAACAAGATGCTTGGCCTTATTGTTTGGATAACTTACACTTCTGATATAATCGAAAACAATGTCTGGGGTAACCTCGGCAAGAGCTTTTGCATTTGGGAAACGCTGGAACAATGCAGGGGTAACCTGATTGATCCTTTTATCGGTACACTGTGCGGAAAGGATAACGGCAACCAGTAGCTGAAAAGGATTGTTGTAATGTAGTTCTGTTTCAGCATCGGGCTGTTTGGCAGAAAAATGAGCTACAAAACGCTGATATCTTTCTTTTTTTAGCATGTGCAAAGATAAAATTTTTATCCGTGTGTTTGTTTACAAGCTTAGCGCGTGACGCGCAATTTTTCCTGATTTAGTGTTTCAGGATAAATTTAGGGGGCGAAAATTAAATCAAAGAATTGGAGAATTGATCTGTAAATCAAAACTTGTAAGTTTAATGTCCAATATTAAAAATACGGTGTTTTGCTCTAATTACTTCTTAATTTAATCAGGGAGTTGTTGACCAGGGGTAGACGAAAGCATTATGATTTCCCGGAAAAAAGGGCATAAAAAAAGCTGTCAGGTTATGACAGCTTAATTTTTTGGTCAAACTACAGAGATTTTGAATAAGCAAGAATTCGGGAGATCGTTTCGTCTTCCGGGTTCATGTTCAACTTGTCCATCTGGGGTTTAATGCTTTCATAAAACATTAAATCCAGGTCGTTGAAAAACTCACTGCTTAAATTCTCGGCAGATTGATTTAAGTAGTTTGGGTTTGAAATTGAAGTAGAGGTTGTTATCATAAGCTATTCGCAATTTGTTTCTAACTAAACGAAACAAAATACAATTTATTTTAAGCTAAATAACAATATTCCAAATGAATTTTTAAGTTACTTCTTTCACCTTCATCATCTTACGTAGATTACTCAGCGCATATCTCATTCTACCTAAAGCGGTGTTTATACTTACTTCTGTTAAATCTGCAATCTCTTTAAAGCTTAGATCTGCATAATGGCGCATAATCAGCACTTCCTTTTGTTCATCAGGCAGCAGCTGGATCATCACACGGAGGTCGGTATGCGTCTGTTCACGCAGCAATTTATCTTCCGCACTTTCTTCGTATACTTGCAACATATTCAGCACATCCGTTCCGTCTGCGCTCGTAATTACCGGTGCACGTTTCTCCCTCCTAAAATAGTCAATGACTAAATTGTGCGCAATACGCATCACCCAGGGTAAAAATTTACCTTCTTCATTATACTTTCCGGAGCGTAATGTATTAATCACTTTAATAAAAGCGTCCTGAAAAATGTCTTCTGCCAGGTACTGATCTTTAACCAGTAAATAGATTGAGGTATATATTTTGGACTTATGTCTTTTTAATAGCTCTTCCAAAACAGACTCGTCGCCTGCCAGGTATAACTTTAAAAGGTCCTGATCATTATATGATTCTAACTTCATAGGATTATCTGTACTAAATTCCCTTGCTGTTTGCTAAAAAATACTTAGTAGATGTTTCTTCTATAGTTGTTCTCCTATGGTTTTTTAATGATAGTGGTTTGACTGATTGCGTTATAAATTCAAAAGAAGGATTTTTTTATCACAAAACCATAATAAAAATACTAAAAAAAATAAAAGTAGTTAAAGAGCAGTATTTTTGCGATTCCTATAAAAACTAAAATTGCGTTTTTTGGGTTATATTTGCAAATCCTATAAGGAATTTTAAATGAGTAAGGAAACCGAGAAAGATCCGCATAAAAATATTATCATCAAAGGTGCCAGGGTACATAACCTTAAGAATATTGATGTTGCTATACCTAAAAATAAGCTGGTGGTGATCACTGGTATGTCTGGTTCCGGCAAATCATCCCTTGCATTTGATACACTTTACGCAGAGGGGCAGAGAAGATATGTAGAAAGTCTTTCTTCCTACGCGCGTCAGTTTATGGGAAGGATGAATAAACCGGATGTTGATTATATCAAAGGGATTGCCCCGGCGATAGCAATCGAACAAAAGGTGATCACTTCTAACCCAAGATCTACTGTAGGTACATCTACAGAGATTTATGATTACTTAAAATTGCTTTTCTCCAGGATCGGGAAGACGATTTCTCCGGATTCCGGACGTTTAGTGAAGAGGGATACGGTAAGCACCGTAGTAGATTTTGTCTCGAAATTGGGAGAAGACAGCGTATCCACTATATTTTGTCCACTGCACCCGCATAACAACAGGTCAATCAAAGAAGAACTGGCCGTATTGCTGCAAAAAGGCTTCTTAAGAGTATACCTGAATGATGGGATCCATAAAATCGAATCTATCCTGGAAGACGAAAGTTTCAAAGATATAGAGCTGAAAGATGAGGATACGGTTAAGATACTGATCGACCGTATAGTTTTCCATGATGATGACGAAACGATGAGCCGCCTTGCAGATTCTGTGCAGACTGCCTTTTTTGAGGGCAAAGGGGATTGTTATGTAGACAATGAGGGTACAATAACGCATTTCTGCGACCGCTTTGAGCTGGATGGGATCCGTTTCGAAGAGCCTACACCTAATTTCTTTAGTTTTAATAATCCATATGGTGCATGTAAGCGCTGTGAAGGGTATGGAAATGTAATTGGCATTGACGAAGATCTGGTGATCCCTGATAAGAGTAAAAGCCTTTACGATAATGCAATTGCACCATGGCGAGGCGAAAAGATGCGTGAATGGTTAAATAAACTGATCAAAAACGCGTCGAAGTTCGATTTCCCTATCCATAGGTCATTTAATGAACTGACAGAAAAGGAGCAGCGGTTAATCTGGACGGGAAATAAATATTTTGAAGGACTTGATGCTTTTTTCAAAGAGCTTGAAGAGCAGACTTATAAGATCCAGTACCGGGTAATGTTATCACGTTACCGTGGGAAAACTATTTGTCCGGATTGCAAAGGTTCAAGACTCCGTAAAGATGCTTCTTACGTGAAAATTGGTGGCAAATCTATCGTTGATGTGGTATTAATGCCGATGTCTTCGATCCAGAATTTCTTCGATACACTAGAGCTTTCAGCAACTGATGTAAAGATCTCTAAACGGCTACTGGCAGAAGTAACGAGCCGTGTACTTTATCTGAACAATGTCGGCCTGGGTTATTTAACGCTGAACAGATTGTCAAATACCCTGTCTGGTGGAGAATCGCAGCGGATTAATCTCGCAACTTCATTGGGCAGTAGCCTTGTCGGTTCGATATACGTATTAGATGAGCCCAGTATTGGTTTACACCCTAGAGATACAAATAAACTGATCGAAGTATTGCAATCATTGCGTAATGTGGGTAACACGGTATTGGTGGTAGAGCATGAAGAGGAAATGATGAAGGCGGCCGATCATATCATTGATATCGGTCCGGAAGCAGGTACACTTGGTGGTAACCTGGTTTTTAGTGGTACATACGCAGAGATAATTAAAGATAAACATAGCCTGACCGGCAAGTATTTGTCAGGCAAAGAAAATATAGTAGTGCCTGCTACCCGCAGAAAGTGGGCTGATCATATCCTGATCAAAGGGGCGAGGGAAAATAACCTTAAAAATATAGATGTAAAATTCCCTTTGGGCGTGTTTACAGTAGTTAGCGGTGTGTCTGGTTCTGGGAAGACGAGCCTGATTAAAAAGATCTTATACCCTGCATTGCAAAAGGCAATCGGCAATTATGCTGGTGAACAAACGGGATCATATGATGGGATTTTTGGAAACTACGACTTGATCAGTCAGGTAGAAATGGTAGATCAGAACCCAATCGGAAGATCTTCACGATCTAACCCGGTTACTTATGTGAAAGCATGGGATGATGTTCGTGCCCTGTTTTCTGCACTGCCAGCCGCTAAAGCAGCCGGATTAAAACCTGCAGCATTCTCGTTCAATGTAGAAGGCGGACGTTGTGATGTTTGCCAGGGGGAAGGGGAAGTGAAAATTGAGATGCAGTTTATGGCAGATATTTACTTGCCTTGTGAAACTTGCAGTGGGCGGCGCTTTAAACAGCAGATCCTTGATATCACTTACCAGGAGAAAAATGTGGCCGATATTTTAGATCTGACTATAGATGAAGCGGTAGCATTCTTTGTGAACGAACCGAAGATTTTAAATAAACTGCAACCATTGGTCGATGTAGGATTAGGCTATGTACACTTGGGACAGTCATCCAACACTTTATCTGGTGGTGAAGCACAGCGGATAAAACTAGCATCCTTCTTAATTAAGGGTAATAATGCCAGTAAGACAATGTTTATTTTTGATGAGCCGACTACAGGACTGCATTTCCACGATATCAAGAAGCTGCTGATTGCTTTAAATACGCTGATCGAACAAGGAAATACGATTTTGGTGATTGAGCACAATATGGATATGATCAAATCTGCAGACTGGGTAATTGATATTGGTCCGGAAGGTGGCGATATGGGTGGTAACATCGTTTTTGAAGGTACTCCAGAAGATCTTATTGGTGCGAAATCATCATATACTGCAAAGTATTTGAAAACGCATTTGAAACCTTCACTTGCTGGTAGTTAGGTTATTTTGTGGCGGTAAAGCTATGGAAACACTTTAGTAGCTTTACCGTCCCAATTATTTAAGAAGAAATAAAAACTATATATTAGCACATGCTTTTTCTAACCCTATTCCTCGGAATAATTCTCAATTCTATAGGTTATATTCCACCGGGAAACATCAATCTTACTGTGGTACAGATTACTATCACCAGGGGGATTAAGCAAGCTCTCTATTTTATCGCCGCATTTTCCAGCATTGAAGTCCTTTTTACATTGGGTGTAATGCGTTTTGTGCAATGGCTATCCAGTGAAATCAAAGTAGGAGATTACATTGATATGGTAATGGTGGTGATGTTTATGGTGTTGGGCGTTGTGACCTGGCGTTCCCGCAAAGAGATGCCAAAAGCAGATTACTCTAAAAAAGACAGTATCCGTTATGGTATGCTCTTAGGGGTAATAAACCCGATGCAGATTCCTTACTGGTTATTTGTTGGTACCTATCTGATCTCACATGAATGGATCGATAAAGGATATATTTCTCTAAGTATTTTCAGTATAGGATCAGGAATAGGTGCGGCATTGACCCTATATGGATTTGCAAGATTTGCACAGTATATCCAAACTAAATTTACGCTGAACAATTATGTGGTAAATAAAGCAATTGCTGGGTTATTTTTTGCCCTTTCTGCTTACCATATCATTAAATTGGTATACATCCATTTTATTAAATAGGGTTAGCTATAATTAAATATCCTTCAGAAAGATTTTATCAGCATCGACAGGAATAAAGCAAGTGCTGTTTAAGAGATAGTGGCCAATCAATGTGCAAAAGTGTTTGATGAAAATGTAATTACTACATTATCTCTTTAGAAATTCTACATTCCATATCTTTTCTGCCCTGCGGCCGATAAACCAAAATGAGGCGGCAAGCACACTGAAAAATAATGCTTTGTGCCAGGTGTCCCAGAAGTATTCAAAATAGCGGGTATAAATATTCAGGAATAAAAACGTGATCCCAAACTCCCTTGCTACATCGTCCCTGTACTTTAGGCCTGCCCAGATACTTATCCCGCATGCTGCTGCAGAAATCAGCGCCCAGTAAAATAAACTGATCTGTTTAATTCCATACCATTGATCGAGCGTCCCGAAATTACCAAACACAGAAATTAGCCATAAAGAAACGAAAAGGTAAATCATCCCGCTGATGTAAGTGGTAAGGTGGAAGAACCGGAACCATTTTACATCTTTTAATACGACAGATGCCGCAGTAACCGCAAAGCCGAAAATGACAAACCTAAGCGGGTAGTTCATGCCCAGGAAATAAAAGTTTCCTCTGGATAAATAACCCGTTTCGGTACCAAACCATGCGCCTAATGAAATCAATACAAAGATCCAAATCAGCCTTGATTTAAAAACAACTGCAAGCACACCATATATCAATACAGAAAAGAGGATCAGTATAGAAAAATGGCTGTCCCCTGTACTTAATGATTTCCCAAGATAGGCGATTGCATTAGCCGTAAGCATTACTGCTGTAAAGATGATAGCATCGTTACTGAACTCCTGCATGGGGAGCGACTTTTTCCTTTTGAAGCTTAACCAGTAAAGCAATCCCGCTACTGCTGCAGATAACAAGCTGATGATACTATCAGGTGTATCGTATAGCCTTTTCAGGTAATTAAGGATCTGATCATCGATTAGCAATGCACCTATTGAAACTACCCCGCAAGCCATAGCGATCCAGAATGAATACTGGGCCAGCCGGCGCCAGTCGAATGATTTTGCTTCGTAACTTGCACGGAGTTTCTGTACATCTGCCTCAGAAAGCAGCTTGTCCTCCTGCCAGTGCTCCAGCATTTCATCTAAAAAATCACTCTTTTCCTGGTCGATCTTCATATTTACTGCTTCTCTATTCACCACCGATTTATTAAACACTACTTGTGGTGTTCTACAATTTACAACAGCAATGAACTATTGAACTAAGCTAGCCTTTTAATCCATTAAACAGAAAAATGTCTTTTAAGTTTTCTTTAGTAAATCGGGTATCTTTTTATTATTACCAACGATCCATACAATATCGTCATTTTCAAAAATAAGGTTAGAATCGGGATTTAATATCCGTACTCCTTTACGTTCTATCCCAACAACCAATCCCTGTGTTTTTTCACGTATGCCAGAATCGCGGATAGTTTGCGCGAATACTGGGGAAGAGGAGGTAATCACGATTTTCTGTAGGGTCATATCCTTTTTAGGGAAATAGGTTTCCTGGTTATCGTCGACTTTCCCTTTAAACAGTTCACTCACTGCTGCCAGTTGATCATCTGTACCAATCAGCATCACCTTATCATTTGGATAAAGCCGTTCATCACGGGCAGGCGTCGGGATCATTTTATTGCCCCTTTCAATTAAAGCGATATTTACTCCATATTTTTCCCGTACCGCAAGCTCAATCAGGGATTTCCCTACAAGATCTGATTCCGGAGAAACAAGCAGCTCCGTTAAATGCGTATCCCAGGGTAAGATCTCAGGTTGTTTATTTTGCTCTTCCCTAGCATTCAGATTATATAAGAAACGATGTTCCATCCGGTCGTAAAACTGTTGCAGCTTCCTTGAAAAGATAAACATCACGAAGATGATAATCGCTAAAGCAATCATTACAGATACCCAGGTACTGTAAAACTGGTAGATCAGGAAGCCTACAGCAAATGCAGCTAAAGAAATCCGTAAAACCTCTAAAGCAATTAAAGGCCCGCGTGTATATTTTTTATTCAGCCATAAATGAGAATGTGCTTTCTTTTCTATTCTGCGTATGGCCAGTGCCCATAAAAAAGGCGACATAAAGATAAAAGAAACGATTAGGCTGATGATGCTGCCCTTATCGCCATTAATAATGTTTTTCGTAATAAAAGGATGAAGGTAACGTGAGCCGGCGAATATGATTGCAATCAGGATTACCGAGTGGATGATTGTATTAAACGTGTACGACTTTAATAGTGTTTTCCAATCGCTCATCGTCGTAATTCCGGCTGTACTGGTACTGTACCTGTTTATTCCTGCCACCCATTTAGCTGGCAGCTTTCTTTCCAGGAACAAGAAGAACGGTTCAGAGTTTTTAATCAGGTACGGCGTGGTAAAAGTAGTAATCGCAGAAACAGCCACTGCAATAGGATAGAGGAAGTCGCTCGTTACCTTTAATGTTAACCCTAAAGTTGCAATAATGAAAGAAAACTCACCAATCTGCGCTAAACTCATCCCTGTCTGTACTGCCGTTTTAAGGGGCTGACCAGATACAAGGGCACCTAATCCAGAACTCAGGAATTTACCAAAGATTGTTGCTAACGTGATCACCAAAATAGGAAGCGCATAAGTGATCAGTATCCCCGGATCAATCAGCATCCCCACAGAAACAAAGAAGATCGCAGCAAAGAGATCTTTAACCGATTTGGTGAGGTGTTCAATTTTTTCTGCCTGTGTGGTCTCTGCAAGGATAGAACCCATAATAAAGGCTCCAAGAGCAGGAGAGAAGCCTACCTTTACTGCCAGCATTACCATAATTAAGCATAAAGCGATAGAAACGATCAGCATTGTCTCGTCGTTCATCAGCTTTTTAGTCGCCTTTAAAAAGGTAGGCACCAAAAAGATCCCGCCAATAAACCATAAAATCAGGAAGAAGCACAGTTTTAAGATCGAAAAAAACATATCTGCCCCTGCAAATTGCCTGCTCACGGCTAAAGTAGAAAGTAATACCAATAACAAAATTGCCACCAGGTCTTCTACAATTAATACACCGAATACTAAACCAGCAAACTTTTTATGCTTTACCCCAAGTTCCTCAAATGCCCTGATGATAATGGTTGTAGATGATACAGAAAGAATACCCCCTAAAAAAATGCTGTCCATAACCGACCAGCCCATGGCTTTACCGGCAATAAAACCGACAAGCAGCATACACACAACTTCAACAATAGCGGTGATCGATGCAGAACCGCCAACTTTTACCAGTTTCTTGAAACTGAATTCCAGGCCCAGGCTAAACAATAAAAAGATTACACCTATCTCGGCCCAGATATGGATGCTTTCATTGTCGGTAACAGTAGGGATAAATTTAATATGGGGCCCCACCAGCAATCCTGCTAAGATATAGCCGAGCACAAGGGGCTGGTTGATTTTTTTAAAAAGAAGGGTTGTTACCCCCGCTGCTGCGAGTATTAAACCCAGGTCCGTAATTAATACAGGGAGATGTAGCATAAAAACATATAGTATTTGATTGTAATAAAAAGATGAGTGGAAAGGCGGAAGGGCCTTTACCAGAAAACATGCTTAGGGTACAAGAAATGAAATATGAAATTATAATTGGTCTGTGCGTTGGCTGTATATAGCGATATAGCTTCCGGTTGTATAGTGCCACTATCCTGACGGTGAAGTAATTGAATAGAAGAGATCGCTGTTTTTTTTAATAGCTGACGGATCAGTGTCGGGTGTTCAAACTCATCCTGACTTAAACTGGAGCTATCTTCCTGATGTATTTTACTTAAAAAACGGGTGAGGGCAGTAACCTTTTTTTTACTTACAGAATGATACGCACGCAAGGTTGGCTCTGCCTTTAGCGCAAAGCATGAACTTGTTATCAAAAAGAGTAGAATAACAGTTAATACACCTCTCATTACCGCAATATACAAAAATAAGGCGGTTTTAAGGCATTTAATGGCGGTTATTTTAAATTAGCTATGCTGCCCGAAATAAGCAAGGGTATCTTCTTTGTCTTGCTGTAATTGGATTTTTAAGGCTTCCAGACCAGTAAATTTAACGTCGTGTCTTAGAAAGTTCATGAAATTCATCTTGATATACTGACCGTAGATTTCGCGGTTAAAATCAAAAATGTTGACCTCAATATTTCTTGTCATGCCGTTGATGGTAGGACGCTGACCGATATAGGCCATGCCTTTATACGATTCGTTGTCCATCTCTACGGTAACTGCATAGATGCCATCGGATGGAATCAGTTTATAAGGCTGTTCAATAAATATATTGGCCGTAGGGAAACCAATGGTGCGCCCGATTTTATCACCCTTAATTACCGGGCCATATAAAGAGAAATTGTAGCCCAGGTATTCTGCTGCAAGATTTACATCACCGCATAACAGAGATTCCCTGATTTTGGTAGAGCTTACCGCTACATCGTTCACATCCTGCTCACCAATCTCTTCGATCTGGTAACCATAAGGGCCAGAGAAAGCAGCAAGGTCTTTCATGCCGCCAGATCTGTCTTTACCAAAACGATGATCGTAACCCACAATAATCTGCTTGATACCTATAGTATCCAGTAAAATATTCTTGATATATTCCGAAGGGCTCATATTAGAGAAGTCGCGGGTAAACGGGGTAATAATCAGATGATCTACACCTAATCCTTCCAGGATCTTCGCCTTTTCTTCAATCGTATTAATCATTTTTAAATCCTGGTTCTCGGGATCAATGATTAGCCTCGGATGAGGAAAAAAGGTAAGGATAACACTCTCGCCACCGGTAGATTTCGCCAGCTCGCAAAGTCTGTTAATAATTTTCTGATGCCCGTAATGTACCCCATCAAAAGTACCAATAGTAGCAACGGCATTGTTTAGTCTTTTAAATTCAGACAGGTGATTATATATATTCAAAATCTTTAAAAATTAATGCAGGGCATGGCGTTTAACCACCCCTCCTTTGATATCAGAAATTTGTTGCTGCACCACGAAGGCATCCGGATCAATCTGCCGGATTTCCGTTTGCAATTTACCCATTTCAAGTTTAGTGACTACTGTATATAAAATGTCGATCTCTTTCTTTTCCCCATAGCCGCCTTCACCTTTATAGATCGTTACTCCGCGTTTCATATTATTGATCAGGAATGCCCTGATTGCATCTTTCTTCTCAGAAATGATTGTAACACCAATATATTGCTCCAATCCATTCACCACAAAATCGATCGTCTTAGAAGCCGAGAGATAGGTGAGGATAGCATACATTGCTGTTTCCATACCCAGGAAGATAGCGGCAACACCGAATATCATAATGTTTAGGATCAGGATGATATTACCCACCGTCAGCATACTGTTTTTACTAATATAAAGGGCAAGTACTTCTGTACCATCGATCACACATCCGCCTCTCATAGCTAGTCCGATACCGCCCCCCAGAAACAATCCGCCAAAAAATGCGATCAGTAACTTATCATGTGTAATCGGCTGGAAAGGTAAAATGATCAGCATAATTGCCAGTGCAGCAATTGCAAAAGCAGTTTTAATTGCAAAAGCCTTTCCAATCTGTTTATAGCCCAGGATCACAAAAGGAATATTGATCACCATAATTAAATAAGACAGCTTTAGTCCGGTCAGCGTACTGATCAGCAGCGAAATACCCGTTACCCCACCATCAATAAACTCACTGGGCATTAAAAAACTTTTCAACCCGAAGCAAGCAGAAACGATTCCGCAGGAAACCAGTAAAAAATCTCTTAAAATCCGTAAATATTTATTGGTCAGGTGATTGTGCATATTCAGTTGTGGCTATTGGTGGGGTCTTCATCCCTTCTTCTCTTTTATTGCGAAGATACTCAACCAGATCGGTTACCTCAAAAGCATTTTCTAAAAGAAAATCGCCGCTGCGGGTACGTGTTAACTTAGACAAGTAAGCACCGTTATCCAGGTGTTTACCAAAATCAGACACCAGAGATCTGATATAAGTCCCCTTACTGCAAACAATCCTGAAGTCTACCTCCGGTAATTCAATCCTTGTAATCTCAAATACCGGAACCGTCACAAAGCGGAGCCTTAACTCCTGTTCTTCTCCTCTTCTTGCCTTCACATATAAACGTTCACCGTTAACCTTTACCGCAGAATGCGCAGGCGGATACTGTTGTATCTCTCCCGTAAACGGTTTTGTGGCCGCGTAAATAGCTTCTTCTGTAAGGCCCTCTAGTGGAAATTCTGCATCAACCACAGTCTCCATATCAAATGAAGGCGTGGTGGCACCCAGGATCATTGTTCCTGTATATTCTTTATCTTCCGCCTGGAAGGTATCAATCTGTTTAGTCAGTTTTCCTGTACACAGGATCAGCAGGCCGGTCGCCAATGGATCCAGCGTGCCCGCATGGCCTACTTTTAATTTCAGTGGTTTTAACGAATTCCTGATTTTTCCTACAACATCAAAACTAGTCCACTTATAGGGCTTATTGATGAGTAATAATTCGCCTTCGGCAAAATTGAAGGTCCTTTGCAATAACTTTTCTGCGCTCAAAATGGTAATCTAAATGAAGCCGCAATTTACACAATTAAACTATTTGCAGGTTATGGCCACTATATATAAGTCCGATGATAATCAATCCTGCTATAATACGGTACCATCCAAACAGCTTAAATCCGTTTTTGTTCAGGTAACCGATAAAGCTCTTAATCGCTAATAGCGCCACAATAAACGCAATAACATTACCAACAATCATCAATTGGATCTGGTCATGTGAAATTGTATGTCCCTCTTTGTAAAAATCCAGTAATTTCTTTCCTGTAGCGGCTACCATGGTTGGTACAGCTAAAAAGAAGGAGAATTCTGCTGCAACTTTTCTGCTTAATTTCAATGACATACCCCCAACTATGGTGGCCCCCGATCTTGATGTTCCCGGTATCATTGCTAAGCACTGGAAAAAACCAATCTTTAAAGCAGTTAGATAAGTAATTTCTTTTTCTTCGTGGATTGTTGGCTTATTAAACCATTTGTCTACAAAAAGCAGGATTACACCACCAAGAACCAGGGTAATGCCCACGGTAAGCGGACTTTCCATGAGTTCATCGATTTTATCGCTTAATAAAAAGCCAAATATTGCTGCTGGTATAAAGGCAACAAATAACTTTACATAGAAATCAAAAGTCTGGAAGAAGCGTTTAAAGTAAAGCACAACTACAGACAGGATTGCACCTAACTGGATAACGATGGTGAACAATTTCACAAAAGGATCAGCAGCAATTCCCATAAAAGAAGAGGCAACAATCATGTGCCCCGTAGAAGAAATGGGCAAAAACTCGGTTAACCCCTCTATAATAGCGAGGATAATTGTTTGAATTAAGTTCATCTATAGACTATTTCTTCAGTACTGCGTAAATACCAAATCCGAAGCCGAAAAGCACAACCATTGGCGCAATCAAAGTCTTTCTCACATCATAGATATCAGTTGTACCCATCATCAGGATAAATCCAACTACTACGATTGCCATGCTGATCAACAGCAGTTGATAATTCTTTTTAGTAAAAACCAATTCGTTTTTCGGGTCCTGGCCTGCAGGAGTTGCTTTTTTCTCTGTCATTATCTATAAAGGTCGTAAATTTTTAAACGTAAATATCGGCTAACTGCAAAAGTTGTACTTAGGGCGGTAATAAATATTCCTACACCTACTAAGAAAAGGAAAACAATCCCAAATTCTGTATAATTCCTTAAAATAATAATCTCTGGAATTTCTTTTTGTGCGTAAAATAAAAGTGCGAGTAAGATGATTACTGCGATAAGTGAGGCAATCAATCCATGTAGTATCGCTACCAGGATAAATGGCTTGCGGATAAAGTTTTTAGTTGCCCCTACCAATTGCATGCTTTTGATCAGGAAACGCTGTGAGTAAATCGCCAGTCTGATCGTATTGTTGATCAGTGCAATAGAAATCACCAGTAAAATGACTCCAAAACCTAAAATAATGATCCCGATCGTATTAATATTTTGATTGACCATATCAATCAGCGAACTCTGGTAGATGACTTCTTTCACCACCGGGTTCTTGCTGATAGTTGCTTTTAGTGCCTCAATACTTTTATTATTGGCATAATCTGCTTTCAGGTAAATGTCTACTGTAGATAGCAACGGGTTATAACCAAGAAAGTTAACGAAATCTTCGCCAAGGTCCTGGGTCAGGTTTCTTGCTGCCAATTCTTTATTTACGTATTGGGTCTGCTTAACCGCAGGATTGCCATTCAGTTCTTTCTGGAACTGCAATACATCCGCTTCCTTAGCGCCCTCGTCCACAATAACATTTAACACAATATTCTCTTTCACATAGTTAGACAGGTTCTTTGCATGCACTAGTATTAATCCTAAAATGCCAAGAGATAACAAAACCAGGGTAATGCTGAATATCGTTGAGATATAAATGGTTTTTGTCTTCTTAGAAGCATCGCTAACTTCAAATTCTTCCATGTTTATTATTTATGTTCTGCGAAAATAAAAAAATATAAGCAACTAAAATAAATTATATGGCTTTTAAACGGTTAATGTTCTATATATGGTATGGATTAGTTTGGAATTTCTTTATTTTCGCCAGATATAAAGGAATAAGCTGTAATGGATTACCAATTTAAAGAAATAGAACAAAAGTGGCAAGGGTACTGGGCGGGGCACCAAACGTTTAAAGCAGAAAGTAATTCTGATAAACCTAAATTTTATGTGCTGGATATGTTTCCTTATCCTTCGGGAGCAGGATTGCATGTTGGCCATCCGCTGGGTTACATCGCCTCAGATATATTTTCAAGATATAAAAGATTAAAAGGATATAATGTGCTGCACCCAATGGGATACGATTCATTCGGATTGCCAGCGGAGCAATATGCGATTCAGACGGGGCAGCACCCAGCGCTGACTACCGAGGCTAATATCAGTACTTACCGCAGGCAGTTAGACCAGATCGGGTTTTCGTTCGACTGGAGCAGAGAGGTTCGTACAAGTGAGCCAGAGTATTATAAATGGACACAGTGGATTTTTATGCAGTTGTTCAATTCGTGGTATAACCTGGATACGGACAAGGCAGAGGATATCACTACGCTGATCGAAAAGTTTAATGCTGCGGGTACTGCAGATGTGAAAGCGGTTTGTGATGAAGAGGTGAAAAGCTTTATGCCGAGCGATTGGGCGGCAATGACCGATGAAGAGAAACAGGAGGAGTTGTTAAAATATCGTTTAACTTATCTGCGGGAAAGTACGGTGAACTGGTGCGCGGCATTGGGAACGGTATTGGCTAACGATGAGGTGAAAGAAGGATATTCTGAACGTGGTGGCCACCCTGTAGAACAGAAAAAGATGATGCAGTGGAGCATGCGTATTTCTGCTTATGCAGAAAGATTGCTGCAAGGGCTGAATACGATTGACTGGCCAGAGCCGGTTAAGGAGATGCAGCGCAACTGGATTGGGAAGAGTGTGGGCGCAAGCGTACGTTTCAAGATTGAGACTACGGAAGGTGCAGCGGCTTTACCTGCTGAATATATTGAAGTTTTCACTACACGTGTAGATACGATATTTGGTGTTTCTTACCTGGTTCTTGCGCCAGAGCATGAACTGGTTTCTGCTTTAACTACGCCAGCACAGGTAGAAGATATCAAAAACTATATCGCGCAGACAAAAAAGAAATCGGAGCTGGACCGTATGGCGGATACTAAAACTGTTTCTGGTGCTTTTACGGGTAGTTATGTGATCAACCCGGTAAGCGGCGAGCGTGTACAATTGTGGATTGCTGATTATGTGCTTGCTGGTTATGGTACCGGAGCGGTAATGGGTGTGCCTAGCGGTGATCAGCGTGACTGGTTATTTGCGAAACATTTTGGTCTTCCGGTAGTACAGATACTGGATGGACAAAAAGATATCGATCTGCAGGCAGACCATACGAAGGAAGGCAAGTATATCAATTCTGGTTTTATCAATGGAATGGAATATGCTGAGGCTGTAAAAACATTGAACGAATGGCTGGAAACACAGAAAGTAGGTAAAGCTAAAATCAACTACCGGATGCGCGACGCCATATTTGGTCGCCAACGCTACTGGGGAGAGCCTATCCCGGTTTACTTTAAAGATGGGCTGCCTTACCTGATCAAGGAAGAAGAACTACCTTTATTATTGCCTGAAGTAGATAAATATTTGCCTACAGAAAGTGGAGAGCCACCATTGGGAAGGGCAGAAAGCTGGTCGTACGAAGATCAATACACTTACGAATTGAGTACCATGCCAGGATGGGCAGGATCAAGCTGGTACTGGTACCGTTATATGGATGCACAGAATAAAAGTGCGTTTGCATCTAAAGAGGCAATTGAATACTGGAAAGATGTGGATTTATACATTGGCGGATCAGAACATGCTACAGGTCACTTACTGTACAGCCGTTTCTGGAATAAGTTTTTAAAAGATCTGGGACATGTAAATGAGGAAGAGCCTTTCAAAAAACTAATCAACCAGGGGATGATCCAGGGCAGAAGTAATTTTGTGTACAGGGTGATTGGTGAAGACGGACGCGCTACAAATACGTTGGTTTCTGCTGGATTGAAAGATCAATATAAAACTTCTGCTCTACATGTGGATGTGAACATTGTCGAAAACGAAATCCTGAACATCCCTAAATTTAAATTGTTCAGACCTGAATTTACTGATGCAGAATTTATTCTCGAAAACGGAAAATATATCTGCGGAGTAGAAGTAGAGAAAATGTCTAAATCTAAATTCAACGTGGTTAATCCGGATGTATTGATTGCAAGCTATGGCGCCGATACTTTAAGGATGTACGAAATGTTTTTAGGTCCGCTAGAACAAAGTAAACCATGGAATACGAATGGTATTGAAGGTGTATTTAAATTCCTGCGTAAATTCTGGAGGTTATTCCACAATGATGCATGGGAATTTAAAGTGAGCGATGCAGAGCCTTCAAAAGCAGAATTAAAAGCATTGCATAAGATCATTAAAAAAGTACAGGACGATGTAGAGCGTTTCTCTTTTAATACTTCTGTATCTAGTTTTATGATCGCTGTAAATGAGCTGACTGAGCTAAAATGTAATAAACGTGCGATTTTGCAAGAGCTGGTTATCGTTCTTTCTTCTTATGCACCGCATATTACAGAAGAATTATGGTCGCTTTTAGGTAACAAAGAAAGTTTGTCTTTCGCTGCTTATCCTATATTCAATCCTAATTACATGGTAGAAGATGAGTTTAGTTACCCGATTTCTGTAAATGGAAAAACAAGGTTAAACTTAAATCTTAGTCTCGCACTCGAAGCTGCGGCAATTGAAGAATTGGTGCTGGCAGATGAGCAGGTACAAAAATACCTGGAAGGCAAAACGCCGAAAAAGGTGATCGTTGTTAAAGGACGCATTGTAAATATTGTGATATAATCAAAATCGGCTTTTTAGTCGTTATGAATAGAAAAAGCCTTGATCTTATGATCAGGGCTTTTTATTTACCGGTCTAATACTACCGTTCACCGCTATATTACTGCCGGTCGTCAAAAACAATTCTAAGATGAGTGTAACAAAACTAACTTTACACAGACTAACGAAGCAAGAATAACAATCAGTACAAATTTTATGAAAAGACTATTACTATTATTTACCATACTTGGTTTAGTGCTGCAAGCAAAAGCGCAGTTCCCATTGGGTGGTGGTGCAGCCAAAACAACGATCACTGGGCGTGTTACTGTCCAGATTATCGATTCAGCGACAAAGGCACCTGTAGATTATGCGACGGTATCATTGATCCGCGTAAAAGACAATAAATCTGTCAATGGCGGTGTAACAGATGCCAAAGGTAAAACGATCATGCAAAACGTGGCACCCGATCAATATAAACTGGTAATCGGTTTTATGGGTTATAAAACCAAATCAATGCTCTTAAAAACTACTCCGGAAAAACCTGATGCCAATTTGGGTACTATCCAATTAAGTGGTACGCAAAGTAACCTGAAAGAGGTGTCTATCGTTGGGAAAACGCCGCTGATTGAAAGTAAGATCGACAAAGTTGTTTATAATGCAGAGCAGGATGTTACCAATGCGGGCGGTAATGCCGGTGATGTAATGCGTAAAGTACCTATGGTTACTGTGGATATTGACGGTGCGCCTTCTTTACGTGGTAGTGCCGTACGGGTGTTGATCAATGGTAAGCCTTCTGGTACAATGGCAGCCAGTGTAGCAGATGCGTTGAAAATGATCCCGGCAGAAGAGATCAAAAGTATTGAAGTGATTACCAGTCCTTCTGCCAAGTATGATGCAGAAGGTGCGGGAGGTATTATCAATATCATTACTAAAAGAAAATCTGCCCAGGGTGTAAATGGAAATGTGAGTGTGGCTGCCGGTACACGTCAGAATAATGGCAATTTTGGCTTGAATGTTAAAAATGGAAGACTGGCGGTTTCTGCAAATGGGGGCGGACAGTATGCCATTCCGCAGGATACCAGGGTAGAATTGGTAAATGAGTACGCTACAGGTTCCAGTCAGGTACAGAGTGGTTTTACACGCGCCAAACGTTATGCTTACAATGGTGGCTTTGGATTAGATTATGATATCAATGCTTACAATAGCTTGTCGACCAATATAAAGTATAACAATTTCTCTAATAGTTCCAGAGGTACTTTTGATGTGCTGTTGTCTGCGGCTGATGATGTTACAGGTTTTCAACGTTTTTCTGAAAACGGAAGAAGTACTAAGAATGTTGACTGGAGTGCAGATTACAGACGGACGACTAAGAAGGAGGGGGAAGAATTTACGGTGTCAGGACAGGCCAGCTTTGGTAGGAATTCAACTGATTATTCTACCTACAGTATTCTTCCGGTAACGGGTAACACGCCTGTTGTTGATGGAGATAATACTGGTAAAAACAATGAGTATACTTTGCAGGCAGATTATGTTTATCCATTTGCTAAAGGTGTTATCCTGGAAACTGGTGCAAAGGGAATTTTCAGAAAGATCAATAGTACATTTGCAGATAGCAATCAGGATTTTGATTATACACAGGATGTTGCGGCTGCATATGGGGTAATTAGTTTTAAACTTGCAAAAACGCTGGATTTTAAAGGTGGGTTAAGAGCAGAATATACAGATATCACTGCGGCTTCAGGTAACAACCTGAATTATACTAATGATTATTTCAATCTGTTTCCGAGTGCTATTTTGTCGAAAACAATTGATAAAAGCACTACATTAAAGTTAAGTTATAACAAGAGGATGCAACGCCCGGGTGTAGATTTGTTAAATCCATTCTTAAACCAGAATGACCCTCAGAATCAAACGCAAGGTAACCCAAGTTTAAAGCCTGAGCTAACAGATCTGATCGAACTGGGTTATTCTACTTTTATTAAAGGGTCTATGATCAATGCTTCAATATTTTACCGTCAAACACAGGATGTGATAGAAAGTATCTATTACCCTGAGCAAAGGTTAACGACGAGCGCAAATATTGGTAAGAATAAATCATTTGGTGGTAACGTATTTGGTTCTTATAATCCGCTGCCAAAATGGACTTTAATGGGTAATTTTAGTTTATATACTTATGATGTAACTAATGCGGAAACGAATGTAAGCACTGGTCTATATGCTAATTACTCAATTTTTGGCCGTTCTGCGATTTCTTTTAACGGGGGATGGAGTACAGAGGTTTTTGGTGTGTATAGCGGACGTAAGAAAACTTTCCAGGGAACTACCGGTGCAATGGTTTTTTATGGTGCTGCGTTTAAAAAGGAGATCATGAAGAAAAAGGCAACTGTAGGGGTTAATATGCTGAACCCATTTACACGTGACTTACATATACAGACTAATAATAGCAGCAGTACTTTTGTGCAACGTACAAATATTTATTACCCGCTTAGATCGTTTGGTGTTAATTTTAGCTACAAGTTTGGTAAGGTTAGTTTTGCTGCGAAAAAGAAGAAGGGTATTAATAATGATGATTTGAAACAGGATGAAAATTCTGGAGGAATTGGCGGTGGGGTACAGCAGCCGGTTAAGCAGTAATTGTTATTTTAGCTTTGTTGCTCGAATAGCTTAAAGAATCAAAGTTTGTAAAAGGGGAGTCGTAAGCTTCGCCGAAAAAGGATACACTATGTTGCGGCTGGACAACTGCCCTGAAGAGGGCAATAATCCTAGGCCTGCATATTAGTGTATCCTTTTTCTTTTTAGATGGTCCGCATTGCTGGTTGTTTAGCGATGTTGTTATTGAAGGGTAAGATTATGCCAAGCTTGAATAGCACTCTTTAAAATAGGGCTTCAGAACTGACCGTAATCATTTTTTTATTCAACTCTTTAGATGCTTACTATTTTTTTCTGAGTCAGCTGTCTCGGTGTTGTAGGATGATTGCTATTTCTTTTTTACACGTTTTAAAATCATCCAGCTTAAGGGGTTGATCGGATAGCCGCTGATGTTGTTTTGCAGCATAGTAACGGATTGATCATAAAGGATGGGGACTACCGAGGCGTTTTCCATTACCATGTTATCCATTTGCTGGTTTAGGGCGTAGCGCTTTTTTGTATTGGTTTCGTAATAGCTGGCTTCGAATAGTTTGTCAAATGCGTTATTGAAGTAGCCGGTATAGTTGGGCCCGTTTGGTACTTTGTTTTTTGAATAGAAGACGGAAAGATAGTTTTCGGCATCGGGATAGTCGGCTATCCAGGAGCCCCGGAAAAAGTTTACTGCATTTTTTGACATCAGTTCCCGCAGGCTGGCTGTTGGGGTAACATCCACTTTAACTTTCATCCCCTGTGCGGTGAGTTCACCTTGGATAAATTCAATAAGGTCTTTGTAGCTGGTGGAAGTGGTAAGGGTTACTTCGGGCATGCCTTTTCCATTTGGGTAGCCGGCTTCTGCCAAAAGCCTGGCCGCTTTTACGGGGTTGTAGCTATAGCCTTTTACGAGTGTGCTGTCAAAGCCGGGCATTCCTTTTGGTACAAAACCGGACGTAGCAGGTGTGCCGATACTGTTACGAAGGTATTTAATCAGTTTTACTTTATCGATGCTGTAGTTAATGGCCTGGCGGACTTTCTTAAATCTTAGGGGAGAGTTTTTTACGATATCCTTGGAGGTATCTACCAGGATTCCTACGTATTCGGTACATAGATAGGGACCTTTGATCAGCTGAAATTTGCCTTTGTGCTTGCTGGTCATTTTCCCGCTTTTGGTTAGGATATCATCACGGTAGCTTCCATCCACACTATTAAAATAGTCGAGGTCTTTTTTGATGAAGTCCATGAACGCACTTTGTTTATCACTCATGAAAGTCACTTTTACCGCATCTAAGTAAGGCAGTGTGATGTTTCCGTCCTTTTCCCAGTATTTTTTATTTTTAAGGAGCACCAATATTTCATCCTCTTTCCAATACTTAAATTTGAAGGGTCCGGTGCCTATAGGGTGGCTCCGGAAATCTTTGCCATAATGATCTACTATTTCATGCGGTACTACCATGCAATATTGGGTAGTAAGCAGGTTTAGGAATGCGGGAAAAGGTTTGATGAGGCTAATACTGAAAGTAGTGTCGTTTATAGCCACAAAATTATGGATGTCTTTCACTTTATCACCGAAGATCCAGCCTCCCGACGATGCTATTTTTGGGTCGATCAGTCGGTTAAAGCTATATACAAAATCTGCGGCCACTACTTTTCTCCCTTTTCCATTTTTAAATATAGGGTCATCATGAAAGAAAACATCATTGCGTAAATGGAAGGTATAATGTTTGCCATCCGGGGCCGATTCCCATGATTTTGCAATTGCCGGGATCACATTAAGTTGATCATCCACTTGTACTAACCCGTTGAAAACCTGGTTAATCATCCATATTGCATATTGGTTGCGGGCAAATGCCGGATCCATAGACGTAAGGCTTTGATCAAGGTTCATATTGAACACTTTTTTATCGGCATATTCATCCCTGTGGGTACATCCCCAAAGGGTAAGCAGGCAGAAAGTGTAAAAAATATTTTTTATAATTCGGGGCATCGGTTCAGGAATACTATTTTTGCACAAAGTAATAAATTAATCGCTATGTCTTTTTTAAATGCAGTTATAAATAATGTTGAGGATGAAGAGCTGCGTGAAGAGCTGCAGGAACGTGTAGATATCATCCTGCATAAGATTAAATTTATGGACAAGGTGCCCGTTGCCTGTCTGAATCTGGAAAATATTCCTAGTCCGGTTTTAAATGTGGTAATTGAGGCTGCGGGAGGCGAGATGCAGGCAGATCCGCTGCAGGCAAAAGTGCTGATCTATCACCAGCCTAACACAAGCATGCTGGAACTAATGGGTTCTGCACCAGTATTGTTAAAAAGTGAGTGGCCAGCTGTAGAGTTCAATAGGGTTTACTTGATGGATGATGCCTCGGCTTTTTTCAGTGATCCCGAGTCTTTTGTTAACACACTCGAAGATATCGCTGAAATGCTTTACCCAGGTTACTTCGTTTTTGGAAATGAAGGTAAAACCTGGATGTCTTTTGGCCTTTAGCATGCGGGTAAAAGCCAGGTATTGCTTAATAAGCGATTAGCTTGTTAATTTGATCATCTGTAAATTTTAGGGTGTCTTCTTTATAAAAAGCGTTGTCTTCATTCAGTTCTGTTTTGATTGCCGGGATGTGTAGGCGCAATGGCAAAACATTCAGGTGCAGGTAGCTGCATACGCCACCAAAATGATCTACACCTCTGATGTTACCATATTTACCCGAAGAAATGCCGACTAAACAGGCCTTTTTATCGTAAAAACTATCTGGAAATGTACAAGCGTCAATAAAGAGTTTAAGGATGCCCGGGAAGCTGCCATTGTATTCTGGAATAATAAATACAAACTTAGTTGTGGCAATAACCATTTGCTGGATCTTCTCAAATTCAGCAGACCGTTTTCCATAAAGATCTGATACGATCATTTTTTCAGGAAGTTCGTCTAAACTGAACAAATTGGCTTTTTCACCTTTTTTTGCCAGGGTGTCCTGATAATATTTCGCGACTTTTAGCGTATTACTGCCAGGTCTGTTTGTTCCGGAAATGATCGTGATCATGGTTAGATTGTTAATAACATGTTTAAAACACTTAAGTGTTTAACACTAATATTGTCATTTAGTTTGTATCTTAGCTTTCTATTAAAAAGCCCCTAAATATAGGCAATAATCACGTTTTTTTTATATAAAGAATCGAATACAGAAGTTCTCAGGGAAATAATTGGTAATTATTAAGAAGATAAATGAGTAAAATTATTGCATTGGCAAATCAGAAAGGTGGTGTAGGTAAAACAACTTCATCTATAAATTTAGCCGCGAGCTTAGCAGTTTTAGAGTATAAGACCTTATTGGTAGATGCAGATCCGCAAGCCAATTCAACTTCAGGTATTGGATTTGATCCGCGAAGTATTAAAAATAGTATTTATGAATGCATCATCAATGATGTAGAACCATCAGAAGCGATTCAAAAAACCGAAACCCCTAATCTTGACTTACTGCCGGCACATATCGACCTGGTAGGGGCAGAGATTGAAATGATCAACCTGAATAACAGGGAATATAAAATGAAAGCTGTACTGGAAAAGATCAAAGACCAGTATGATTTTATTATCATTGATTGTTCACCGTCACTGGGGCTAATCACCATTAATGCTTTAACAGCAGCAGATTCAGTAATCATTCCGGTACAATGTGAATATTTTGCATTGGAAGGATTAGGTAAATTGCTGAACACCATCAAAATTGTACAGAACAGGTTAAACCCGGAACTGGAAATCGAAGGTATCCTATTAACAATGTATGATGTACGTTTACGTTTATCAAACCAGGTGGTAGAAGAGGTAAGAACGCATTTCCAGGATCTTGTGTTTGATACTATTATACAGCGTAATACAAGGCTAAGTGAGGCGCCAAGTTATGGTGTCTCTGTGATTATGCACGATGCGAACTGTAAAGGAGCAATTAATTATCTGAACCTTGCCCGGGAGATCGTCCGTAAAAACGGATTGGTAACAGCACCCGAAGGCTTGACTTCAGCAACTATTTAAATATACGTTAATGACATCTTTTCAGCGAAAAACAGGTTTAGGAAGAGGATTAAGTGCGCTTTTGGATGACTCCGATTCGGTTCATCCACCGAAGAATGCAATGAATCCGGTCAGCGAAACTGAACAGAAAGAGCAACCGGCTAATATCGGCCATATCAAGATCAGTGACATCGCCACCAACCCTTATCAGCCGCGTACAGAGTTTGACCAGGTTGCATTAAATGAGCTTGCAGATTCTATTCGTATACAAGGGCTGATTCAACCAATCACGGTCAGAAAGGCTGATGGTGGTAATTATCAGCTGATATCGGGTGAAAGACGTTTAAGGGCTTCCAAATTGGCGGGGCTGACAGAAATTCCGGCTTATATCCGTTTAGCGAACGACCAGCAGATGCTGGAAATGGCACTGATAGAAAACATTCAGCGTGAAAACCTGAATGCGATAGAGGTTGCACTCAGCTTTCAGCGGATGCTTGAAGAGTGTAATCTTAAACAGGAACAGTTAGGAGAACGTGTTGGCAAAAACCGGTCTACGGTTACCAATTACCTTCGTCTGCTAAAACTGCCCCCAGTGATACAAATCTCTATCCGCGACCAGAAAATATCTATGGGCCATGCCCGTGCGTTAATCAATGTGGAGAGTGTAGACAAGCAGTTGTTTATTCACCAGGAGATTATAGAAAAAGGCTTGTCTGTCCGTAAGGTGGAAGAACTGGTTAGAAGTATCAATAGCCTGCAGCTAAAGCCTAAAAACGAGAAACAGCCACAGGGTACTTCTTTTGAATATCAGAAGCTGCAGAAAGACCTGGCCTCCAGGTTCGCAACCAAAGTAAAGTTAAAGGTGGGCGAGAATGGAAAAGGCGCGATTGAAATACCATTTGTTTCTAATGACGACCTCAGCAGAATTTTAGAACTATTAGACTGGTAATGTCAAAAATCTTATTGTTATCGGTTTTCTTGTTTTTCACTGTCTTTACAGTGAGCGGTCAGGAGAACTTTACTGTTAAAGGCGACAGCCTTAAACCTACACCGAAACCAGATACTGCAAAGTATATTAACCTAGGGAAAGTAGCCGCCAGGAAAGCGATATTCAGGTCTATGATGATCCCCGGCTGGGGACAAGCTGGCAACGGGCTTAATGTTTACCGTGGAATTAAAATCGCAGCGATCTACACGGGCGGTACACTGCTGGTAATGTCTTATTTTTCTAATACGAAGCTTTACCACCAATACTTGCGTGAGGTACAGTACCGTGCAGCAAACAACAATCTTCCGCTTCTGGGAAATGGTTTAGAATCGATTGAAAACCAGGCCGGCCTGATCACTGCTAAAGATGTTTACCGACGCAACAGGGAGGTGGTAATTTTCTCTATGGTAGGTCTGTATGCCATCAACGTGATTGATGCGTATGTAGATGCCAGGCTTAAATATTTTGATGTGGGCAGCGATCTTGCCATCAAAATTTCCCCGACAGTGATCAATTCAAATACCTTGTATGGATATAATTCTTTTTCACCTGCACTAAAAATCGCATTTAGATTATAGGATTACCATGATTGTAAATCAATTTTTTAAAAATATATATAACAAATGAACATAGCTTTAATCGGTTACGGTAAAATGGGTCAGATCATTGAGCGTTTTGCTATAGAGAGGGGACATGAGATTGTGCTTAAGATTGGGACGGCTAATTTAGATGAACTTACAATTTCCAATTTAAGGAAAGCTGATGTAGCTATCGATTTTAGTATGCCTGATGTTGCTATTAAAAATATTCATATTTGCTTTGATGCAAATGTACCTGTGGTAGTGGGTACAACTGGGTGGTACGGACAGCTCCAGGAGATAAAGAATGAATGCTTAAGCCGTAACAATACTTTGTTATATGGATCGAATTTCAGTATCGGTGTAAACTTGTTTTTTCATATTAACGGGATTTTAGCTAAAATGATGAATAACTACCCGGCATACGATGTACAGGTAGAAGAAATCCACCATACACAGAAGCTGGATTCTCCAAGTGGAACGGCAATGACGATAGCGGAAGAAATTATTGAAAATATCGATCGCAAAACAGAGTGGATAAATGAACTTGATAGTAGTCCGAATGTAGAGGTGCTTAAGCAGGATCAGTTATTGATCGCTTCGCAAAGGATCGAAAATATTCCGGGTACCCATACAGTAATTTACAGCTCTGAGGTAGATGAGATAGAAATCAGGCATACTGCACATAGCCGTGCTGGTTTTGCCTTAGGTGCTGTTATCGCTGCAGAATGGCTGCAAGACAAACAGGGATTCTATAATATAGCTGATATATTTAATTTTAAATAACCAAAAATATGAATTTGAAGTTCTGGCAAAAAAATAAAGATACTGCGCCAAAGAAGAAAAAGACAAAGGGTAAAGAGTGGTTTGATGCCATTGTTTTTGCTGTAATTGCTGCTACTGTAATCCGTGTTTTCTTTATTGAAGCTTACACAATCCCGACTGGATCAATGGAGAAATCACTTTTAATTGGTGATTTCCTTTTTGTAAGTAAGGTAAATTATGGTGCAAGGATACCTATGACGCCAGTTGCTTTTCCTTTTGCGCACCATACAATGCCAATAACGGGTACAAAGGCTTATTATGATGGTATACAATGGAAATACCGCAGGTTACCTGGAATGCAGGATATCAAAAGAAATGATGTAGTCGTTTTTAACTTTCCTGATGGGGATACGGTAGCGCTAGAGGCGCAAGACCGTGATTATTATGATTTGGTTCGCTCTCTGGGGCACCAGGCGGTAAATAGCCAGTATACGGTGGTTAGCAGACCTGTAGATAAAAGGGAAAATTATATTAAGCGCTGTATAGGTATCGGTGGTGATGTCCTTTCTATGTCGAACGGACTGGTTTCTGTAAATGGCAAGCCCGAACCAATGAAAAATACCGGACAGATTGATTACCTGGTTAAGTTTAAATCTCCAGAGTTCAATTTTGAGGTTTTTGAGGATATGGGTTTCGTGATCAATGATATCGTTGCTGTTTCACAGGATACGTATAATTTTGTGGGTACACCAGAGATGATGGCACAGGTAAAAAAGCTTGATTTTGTTACTTCAGTAACTACTCGTACTGCCGCACCAGATGCTGTAGAGCCTGGTTTATTTCCACAGGATCCAAACCGTAGGTGGAATGCTGATAACTGGGGGCCGGTGAAGATTCCGAAAAAAGGATGGACGGTTAAGTTGGATAGCACAACTATGCCAATGTACAAGCGCGCAATAGAGATTTATGAGGGTAACAAGCTAGAGAAATCTGGTAATGGCTGGAAGATTAATGGTGTGCAGACTGATAGTTATACTTTTAAGATGGATTATTTCTGGATGATGGGGGATAACAGGCATAACTCTTTAGATTCACGTTACTGGGGGTTTGTTCCTGAAGATCACATTGTTGGTAAGGCTTTGTTTGTGTGGATGAGTTACAATACTGACGGTTCTTTCTTTAGCAAGATTAGGTGGAGCAGGATTTTTAGGGGGATTCACTAAGAGGGTTTTGTAAATTTATATAAGGCATGCCGGGTATGGTGTGCCTTTTTTTTGTGGGTGTGTTTTTGGAGGGTTTTCTAGCTTCGCTCGAAAAAGGATATACTATGTTCATGCTGGACAAATGCCCTGAAGAGGGCAATAATCCTAGGCATTCACATTAGCATATCCTTTTTCTTCTGGATGTCCTGTAGCATGAAGGCTTGAAAATTTGCAAAAACAAATCCTTGTGTGGTTAATCCGTTGTATGAGGCTTGAAAATTTGTAAAAATAAAGCTGGCGTGGTGATCCGTTGTATGGAGGCTTGAAAAGTAGTAAAAAACAAACCTTGTATGATGATCCGTTGCATGACGCTTGAATATTGTAGAACAAACCCTGGTGTGGTAATCCGTTGCATGATGCTCAAATATTGTAAAAACAAATCTTGTGTGTTGATCCGTTGTATGGAGGCCGATGATTGTGTTTAAAGCGGTTGTTTAGATCAAACCGGGGAGGATCAGCTATTAAAAAAGAATGTGTTGCCATATGAATGCCTAGGATTATTGCCCTCTTCAGGGCAGTTGTCCAGCATGAAAATGGTAACCATTTTTTTTAATATTTTTTCTTAAAGACGATCTATTTGAAGTTTATCCGCCAATTCATTTAAGTCGTTAACTACAACATCAATAATTGGTATACCCGCAACTTTACGTTCTTGTTCAAAATCATATTCTGGTTCACCAGGAATAATTACACGCTTAGCAGGATCTACAGTTTTAGCGCCTTTGAACCGTTCAATCCAGTTATCGAGGTGATGTTTAAAATCTTCTGCTGGCCGAAACCCATCAACACGCATGGCGCCGAAGAAATGTCCCAAGCCTTCTCCTACAGGATTAGCAGAAGGCTCCAGGAAAGCTACGAAAGGAGGCACCCAAGGTCCGTAGTTAGCACCAGAGAGCACAGCAGTAAGGATATCTACAGTTGCACTTAATCCGTACCCTTTATGACTGCCGTGGTCTTTATCACTACCAAGAGGCAGCAGTGAACCGCCAACCTTAAGTTCATTAGCATTAATGGAACCCTTTCCATCTTTATCTTGCGCCCATCCTTCAGGGATAGGACTATTTGCACGCTGTGCGATTTCCAATTTACCATTTGCCGCCGCAGAAGTTGCCATATCTACTACAACAGGCGGGTATTTACCTGCAGGGAATGCATAACACATTGGATTAGTACCCAACAAGCGCTCGTTAGCATATGTTGGAGCCACTAAAGGGCTCGCATTGGTCATGCTGATACCTATCATATCTTCCTCCACAGCCATTAGAGCGTGGTAGCCAGCAATCCCAAAGTGATTAGAATTTTTAACCGCTACCCAGCCAGTTCCGTAAATGCGCGCTTTTTCTATCGCTACCTTCATCGCAAAGGGAGCAACAACCAATCCTAGTCCCCCGTCACCATCTACAGTCGCAGTAGTAGGGGTTTCATGTACTACACGGATGTTTGGCGTAGCATTGATACGCTGCTTTTCCCATAAGCGGATATAACCGCTTAGGCGTGCTACCCCGTGTGAATCTATTCCACGAAGATCAGAACGTAATAATACATCAGCCGCAAGAACCGCATCCGTTTCGCTGCATCCCATTTTAAGGAAAACATTTTGTGTGAAATTTCTGAGGCGTTCTTCGGTGAAGGTAATAAAGTTCATGAGCTTGGTTTTTCTTGTATCTTTCTCTGTCTCTCTCTTTTCCCTGGATAACTAAGTTAGGCGTAAAGAACAGTAAACTTATGGTCGAGCGGCTTAAATGTCTCAAATAAGCCTTCGATAAACCCTTCTCCATAGAGTACATACATCGGTGCAATGTTTAATACACGCTCTTGTAAAACACCAGATGGGAACAATTTATTTTTTAGGTTATCGATTTGCTGTAACGACGTTGTATGTCTGCGTTTTTCTGCACGTAGGAGCTTTTTCTCCAGGTTAGTTACTAATTTAAGCGCCTTTACCTTTGCCGCTTCAGCAGAAAGTGACAGTGTTTTGTCTATTTTGTAAGCATTTAGTTTGATCTGATCAAACACCGCACGGATGGCGCGCTGCTCATCATCCAAACAAAGTGAGTCGCCAACATGGGCCCTTATCCAATGGTTTTTCAACTGCTCATCGGTATGGAAAAGGCTGATCGGGCTGATATCAAGAATCTGCATTTTCCGGGCTGCCTGGTTATCAATTACAATAGCAGAATTTCTTAAGATCAATACCGGGTAGGGCACCTTATAATAGTCAAAATTGGCCTTAAGCTGTAGCCAGTAGGTTACTTCTGCACCACCACCGATATAGGCAAGGTTAGGTAGTATCACTTCCTGGTAAACCGGGCGCATGACTACATTGGGACTAAACTTTTCGGGATGTTGTTCGATTTCCTGTTTAAGGGCCTCTTTAGTAAAAGTGATTTCTGTATTCATCACCTTATATTCATTGTTCTCTTCTACAATCCGCTCACGGAGCTGATCGTCCATATAGAAGAAATTGATCTCTCTGGGATTTACCTGTGGTTTGTAACCTTTGCCTTCCAGTTCATGGCTGCTTACCGTTATCTTCCTAAAGCTATTCTGCTCTACAATATCACGGTACACGATTGGCGCAAACTGTGCTTTTAATTTAGCATCATCGGCATCTACACAGATCAGCCCTTTTTTTCCAAATAGTGCATTTACCAGTTCGCGGGTTGCATTAGCAAGGGTTTGATTATTAGAATACGCTTTGTCTACAATAGAAGAGAACTCCTTACCATTATCACTGATCCCCAGATAGCCTTTATACGCAATCAGCGTATCCATAATGTCTTTTGTATCCAGGCGTCCCGTTGCCCCGGCAGCATCCTTTTGCCAGGTCAGCTTTTTATCTTCTACCTTCACATTATTGATCTCCTCAAAATCATGGTCTTCCGTAGCCATCCAGTAAACAGGTACGAAATTGTAATCAGGAAATTTTTGTTTCAGTTCTGCCGCCAGCTTAATTGCAGTAACAATCTTGTAGATAAAATATAGGGGGCCTGTAAATATATTTAGCTGATGACCGGTAGTTATCGTAAACGTACGGTCATCAGCTAATAAGTTGATTTGTGCTGTAATCAGGTCCGAAGGCTGCAAGTTAGCATATTGCTCATGCAAAATGTTAACCAGCAAGGGGCGGTCGCCCGCAAACTTGCGTTCGCTAACCGCTTTTTCAAAACCCTGTAAAGAAGGGGAGTACTTATAAAAAGACTCCAGGTTATCTTTTCCATCAATGTAGTCCAATACTACTGAAGAAAAAGCATTTGTTTGCTGATATGAGATGTACTTGGCCTGCATTGCCACGAAATTAAGTTAATAATCAACAAATCCTCAAACAGCACCTTTATTTTACAATCTGTCCATATAGGTCAAAATCTTCTGCACGGTCGATTTTTACATTTACAAAGCTACCAGTCGCAGCATAACCTGTATTTGCATCGATCAGCACCTCATTATCCACCTCTGGAGAATCATATTCAGTACGTCCGATAAAGAAATCTCCCTCTTTACGGTCGATCAGTACCTTATAAGTATTACCTACTTTTTCCTGGTTAATATCAAATGAAATACCCTGTTGTAATTCCATGATCGCATCAACACGCTCTTGTTTTACCTCATCAGGTACATCGTCCACCAAGTTGTGTGCATGTGTTTTTTCCTCATGAGAATAAGTGAAACAACCTAAACGGTCAAAACGTGTATCCTCTACCCAGCGCAGCATCTCTTCGAAATCCTGTTCAGTTTCTCCAGGATAACCGCAGATCAGCGTAGTACGCATGGCAATCCCGGGAACCTTATCCCTGATTTGGTTAACGATATCAATTGTTTTTTGCTTCGTGATACCACGGCGCATAGACTTCAGCATGTTGTCTGTGATGTGCTGTAAAGGCATATCCAGGTACTTGCAGATGTTTTCTCTCTCGTTCATCGCATCCAATATCTCCATTGGGAAACCTGAAGGATAAGCATATTGTAACCTGATCCACTCTATACCATTGATATCAGATAAACGTCTTAGCAATTCATCAAGATTCCGTTTGCCATAGATATCTAAACCATAATAAGTAAGGTCCTGTGCAATCAGGATTAGTTCTTTGGTTCCATTTGCAGCTAGTATTTTAGCCTCATGTACCAAAGCATCCATCTCCGTAGAAACATGTTTACCACGCATCAGCGGGATAGCGCAAAAAGAGCAGGGACGGTTACAGCCCTCTGCAATTTTAAAATAGGCAAAGTGGGAAGGAGTAGTTAATAAGCGCTCTCCAATCAGTTCATGCTTATAATTTGCACCTAATGAATGTAATATATTTTGGAGGTCGTTAGTACCAAAAAAAGCATCAACGTTAGTAATCTCTGATTCCAGTTCTGGTTTGTAGCGTTCCGAAAGACAGCCCGTTACAATCACTTTACCAACCTTGCCAGCATCTTTTAGCTCACTGTATTGCAGAATTGTATCAATTGATTCCTGTTTTGCATTATCAATAAATCCGCAGGTATTGATCACGATGATATCGTCTTTATTGATATCGTTTGCTTCGTGAACAACATTGAGGTTATTCCCCCTTAATTGACCCATTAAAACTTCAGAATCATAAATATTCTTGGAACATCCAAGCGTAATTACATTGATCTTAGGTTTTTTAACAGGTATAATTTTAGAAGCGGTTTTTGTATTCATCTTGTATGTGTATATATGCTTTGCGGAAGGCCTATTTAAAGAGACCGTCTACAAAAGCTTTTTTATCAAATAACTGAAGGTCGTTTACCCCTTCGCCCACGCCAATGTATTTGACAGGGATCTTAAACTGGTCGGATATACCGATCACAACACCGCCTTTAGCAGTACCGTCCAGTTTCGTAATTGCCAGTGCATTTACATCAGTAGCTTCTGTAAACTGCTTGCATTGCTCAAATGCATTTTGGCCGGTAGATCCATCCAGTACCAGCAATATTTCATGCGGTGCGTTAGGGATAACCTTTTCCATTACTTTTTTGATTTTGCCCAGCTCGTTCATCAGTCCGATCTTATTGTGCAAGCGTCCTGCAGTATCAATGATTACTACATCATCACCACTGGCTACAGCCGATTGGATCGTGTCGAAAGCTACTGAAGCAGGATCTGAGCCCATCGCCTGCGCAACCACCCTTACCCCGATACGTTCGCCCCATAATTTAATCTGCTCTACCGCTGCTGCACGGAACGTATCCGCTGCCCCAAGTACCACACTTAAACCTTCCGCCTTTAACTTGTGCGCCAGCTTACCGATTGTTGTAGTTTTACCCACACCATTCACACCAACCACCATAATTACATACGGCTTATGGTCACCATACTCAAAGCTGCGGAAATCATTACTGTTGTTTTCTGCCAGCAAGAGCTGGATCTCATCACGCAGCAAATGGTTAAGCTCTGAAGTAGACAGATACTTGTCCTTCAAAACACGGTCCTGGATTCGCTCTATGATTTTAAGCGTAGTCGTTACGCCCACATCAGAAGTTACTAGCACCTCTTCCAGATTATCGAGCACATCATCATCCACTGTCGATTTTCCTGCGACAGCTTTAGTGATTTTGCTCAGAAATCCTTCCTTAGTTTTCTCTAAACCTTTGTTTAGCGCTTCCTGAGCTTCAGGAGCAGTTTCCTTTTTCTTGAAGAAATCGAATAATCCCATAGAAATGTAGATGAAAACAAAAAAAGCCCTCCCATAATGAAGGGACGGCTTTAATATGATTAAATATTAAAATTACTTACCTTGAGGTTCAGTAATAGCATCTTTAACGTGATCGTTATGAACGATAATCTCTTTGAAAGAGTAAGCACCAGAAACAGGTGATTTAGTCATCGTGATAACTTTTGAATATTCTTTACCTTTACCCGTTTTAAGGGTTGCAACTACTTTTTTTGCCATGATCTAGATCGATTGGAAATGTATATTACTTAATTTCTTTATGTACAGTTACTTTTTTCAACACTGGATTGAATTTTTTCAATTCTAATCTCTCTGTAGTGTTTTTACGGTTTTTTGTAGAGATATATCTAGACATACCCGGCATGCCGCTAGTTTTATGCTCTGTACACTCTAGAATAACTTGTACTCTGTTACCTTTTTTTGCCATTTTTTTATTGTTTTAGTTGATTTCGCATCAACAATGTTTTTTACAAAAATCCTTTTTTCACGAAACGGTTGATCGCTTCAGTAATACCAATCTTATTGATGGTTTTGATAGCTGAAGTCGAAACTTTCAGTGTTATCCAACGGTCTTCATCAGGAATATAAAATTTCTGAAGTTGTAAGTTGGGATAAAACTTACGTTTAGTTTTAACGTTTGAGTGAGAAACATTAAAACCACTCATTGCCTTTTTTCCGGTTAAATCACAAACTCTAGACATGCCTTTAATATATATAAATTAATTGTTCTTCGCTTAATTTTTTAAGAGTGTGCAAATATCACAAAAATAATTGTAACCATCAAGACTACATGCGATTATTTTTAAAAATAATGAATGATTTCTCGTGCTGCTCTTGCCGCAAATGTAGGCAAATGCATTGGAAATACAAACAACGCAGTATTTATGGTGTTTTAACATTAAATCCAATGGATCAGCCGATTGATATATTTATCAATGGGTGCGATTTATAAAATCAAATAAATATATATTTGAGTATTATAGTGCCAAATTTAAATCCGTATGCAAATTAAATCGTTAGAAGAATATCAGGAAACCTACCAGTTGAGTGTAGACCAGCCAGAGCAATTTTGGGCAGGTATTGCCGAGAATTTTCTATGGAAAAAGAAGTGGGACAAAGTACTCTCATGGAATTTTACTGAACCAAATATCAAATGGTTTGAAGGGGCAAAGCTGAACATTACTGAAAATTGCCTGGACCGCCATCTCGAAAAAAATGGTGATAAGCCTGCAATTATATGGGAGTCTAACGATCCCGAAAAGCCAAGTGTTACCCTCACTTATAAGATCCTCCATGAGCAGGTTTGCCGTTTTGCCAACGTGCTTAAAAAGAATGGTGTGGTTAAAGGGGACAGGATCTGTATTTATATGCCTATGGTGCCAGAACTTGCTGTAGCAGTGCTGGCCTGTGCCCGTATTGGTGCGGTCCACTCTGTTATCTTTGGTGGTTTTTCTGCAAAATCTATTGCAGACAGGATCAATGATTCTGCCTGTAAACTAGTTATTACAGCCGATGGTTCGTTCCGTGGAAACAAGCAAATCCAGCTTAAGGAAGTAATCGATGATGCACTGATTGGGTGCCCTACGGTAGAAAAAGTAGTGGTCCTTACCCATACTCGTACTCCGGTTTCGATGTTAAAAGGCCGCGATCTATGGTTTGAAGATGAGATTAAACTGGTAGATACAGATTGCCCTGCAGAAGAAATGGATGCAGAAGATATGCTGTTCATTTTATATACTTCGGGTTCTACTGGTAAACCTAAAGGAGTAGTGCATACTGTTGGCGGTTATATGGTTTATGCGGGTTATACGTTCTCTAATGTGTTTAACTATCAGCCAGAAGAAGTTTATTTCTGTACTGCAGATATTGGCTGGATTACTGGCCATTCTTACATTGTTTACGGACCTTTATCACAAGGGGCAACTACATTAATGTTTGAGGGGATACCTACCTACCCTACACCATCAAGGCTGTGGGAAGTAATAGAAAAACATAAAGTCAATATCTTATATACCGCGCCCACCGCAATCCGCTCTTTAATGAGTTTTGGTGACGAGCCTTTAGAAGGGATCGATCTAAGCAGCCTGAGGGTACTGGGGTCTGTTGGCGAGCCAATCAATGAAGAGGCATGGCACTGGTTTGATGAAAAGGTTGGACATAAAAACTGCCCTATTGTAGATACCTGGTGGCAAACCGAGACGGGGGGATTGATGATTTCGCCAATTGCATTTGTTACTCCGCTAAAACCCGCATTTGCAACTTTGCCATTACCTGGTGTACAGCCTATACTTGTTGATGAGCAGGGTAAAGAAATAGAAGGGAATGGTGTAAATGGAAACCTATGTATTAAGTTTCCATGGCCTGGTATGCTGCGTACTACTTATGGGGATCACGAGCGCTGTAAGCAAACTTATTTCTCTGCTTATCCAAACCTGTATTTTACTGGTGACGGGTGTATGCGCGACGAGGATGGGTATTATAAAATCACTGGCCGGGTAGATGATGTGATTAACGTGAGTGGTCACCGTATCGGTACTGCCGAAGTAGAAAATGCAATCAATATGCACGCAGGAGTAATAGAAAGTGCTGTTGTTGGTTATCCGCATGAAGTAAAAGGGCAGGGGATTTTTGCTTTTGTAATCTACCCTAAGCTGCACAGTGAAGAGGAGCTGACTAAAAAGGATATCCTGCAAACAGTAACGCGGGTGATTGGTGCAATCGCCAAGCCAGATAAGATTTTGTTTGTAAGCGGGTTGCCAAAAACAAGGTCAGGCAAGATCATGAGACGGATCTTAAGAAAGATTTCGGAAGGTGACTTTGAAAATCTGGGAGATACCAGTACACTGTTAGACCCGGCTATAGTAGACGAGATTATTGCTGCTGCAAAGAAACTAGTTAAATAATACTGGACAGCATAAAGATATATTCACCTAAAAGGCTGCATCATTTTAAATGATGCAGCCTTTTAGGTGAAATCTGCTCTTCTTGCGTAAAGAGTTGATTCGAGATAGTATCCTTTTATAAAAGGATTAGTAAGTTGTTTGAATAGCAATTGAATAACCCAATGCTTCTTGCATTAACAAGTGTATTGCGCTATCTTCTGCATTATATAAATAAATTGATCCCTGATTTGTGGTTGTATTTTTTGTTGTAAACAGGATTGCAAATCGACTGCTGATACCTTTTGCCATTTCTTCATTCTGCAATTCCTGCCCCGCAGGAACATTAATAGCTATTTTCTGCCTGCCAGTCCCATCGATATTTACAGACCATAATTCATTGGCAGTAAGATCGCTCGTTCTTCTGTACAGTATCGCTTTCTCTCCTAATAAAGATTGCAAGGCAATATTAAAACCGGCTGTTTCGTTGATGATAATTGCTGGCGCAGAACCATCCAGGTTAGATTTATAAATCGCTTCCTGACCAGTGCTTATGTTTTTGGTGAGGAAGATAATTGTCTGGCCGTTGGGGGTAACCTTCGCTAATTCTTCATCTCCAAATGTAATACCTGCAGGCAAGGTGACATTTATTTGGTGGTTATTTGTGCCATCAATATTTATTGTCCATAATTCAATATCAGAGGAGATTGCTGAAGCATCTTTCCAATACAGGATTGCCGTACTGTTAACCACCGCCTGCAACGCTAAACTTACAGGAGAATCCGCAGAGACTTTACTAACATTTGTTCCGTCAACATTACATTTATAGATTGCTCTTACAAAAGTAGCAGGGTTATACGCTAAGAAAACAATGGATTTATTGTCATTGGTTACTTCCGCCATATCTTCGTCGTCTAGCACCCAGCCAGCTGGCAAAACGATATTCAGTTTCTGCTTATTGCTGCCGTCGCTTTGCACCTTCCAAAGTTCATTGTTGTTATTATCATCGCTTCTGCGATATAAAACCGTCATCGTGTATACAGGATCAATTGGAATCACTTCGGGTTCACCATGATATTTAGCGCAGCCACTTTGCAGCAATGACGCAGTCGCAATTAAAGAGAAAATGAGCGTTTTTAGCATTCTGTTCATAAACTAATCTGATAATTGATTTTAATTATGGTATGTATGCTGCAATATAAAGAAATGTAGTATCATAATTATGAATATTTATTAGTTATCGTAAAATTCTAAATAGAACATAATAAGTAAATATAGACACACTAGGTGTATCAGATACAAGTAGGCACCTACACTCTCCGGGCATTTTTCTGTCTCCCAAAACAATTTTAATTCACCTGTGTTTTTTATACAATCAATACTACTAAAAACATATACCATGGATAAGTTAGAATTAAAAGGAAAATGGAACGAGTTAAAGGGTAAAGTGAAACAAGCTTACGGAGATTTAACCGATGATGATTTGAAACATGAAGAAGGTAAAGACGATGAATTGTACGGAAGATTACAGCAAAAAACAGGTAAAACCCGTGATGAAGTAATCGACTGGTTAAAGTCATTATAGATTAAAATAAACATAAAAAAGGCGGTTCCAAATTCGGAACCGCCTTTTTTTATTTTTAAGCCAGCGCGCAGACCAACTTTTGGGGTGTTAAAAAGGAGAAACTGTTTTTATAAGCCAACATTGCTATTGTTGCCAGAAATGCTACCAGATAATTTGCCAGCCGGTGGCATTTTGCCGAAGTGCATTTCATACCATTCGATTAACTTAGGATCTTTAAAGCGCACATTGCTATTGATACCACTAATCAGTTTCTTGGCAGATTTTGTTCCATTTACCCCAGATCTTGCCTGGTAAAGTACATAATCTACCACCAGTTTATCTGTAGGTTTTGGGCCTTGAAAACTAAGTAAAGTACCATCTTTACCAATAATCTGCGGTGAAGTAGAAGGTCCCATTAAATCACGGAATTCCTCATTTACATCATTATCAGCTAACTGGTAAGACCTTACGCCTTTATTTTTTTGATCAAGAACCTGTTGCCAGTCGCCCGCAACATTTCCATTATATAAGTTGATAAAAACAACATCATCATATTTGATAAAACGTTTCTTTAACGCCACAAACATAGAATCCTTATCAGCAGGAGGAAGGAGCTGGTTTAGCTTCCAAACATACATATACACGGTTTTGCCGGCAAAAAGTTTTCCGAACGTTTGTGTCGTACCATCTTTATCCTTTAATACTAAATTGGATAAATTCATGTCCTTATGATTATCATAGTTTTTAGCTACTGATTTTGCCAGACTTTTGACTACCATGGTGCAGGAAGTATGGGATAGGCAAAGTGGCAGGAGGAATAAGTAAAGTAGTTTTCTCATCATCAAAAAATGTTAGTTGGTTTTGTTTTATACTGATGATGACGATATAAAGCGCTAAAAGGTTGCAACTGGTAGAATAAAAAAAAAGCGCCCCTAAAGAAGGAGCGCTCTTATCATAAAATTATAACTGATCATATGATCAGGAACAGCAAATTTTAATAACCGAAAATCTGCTCTAAAGTCAGCGTATTCAGTTTGCCAAATTTCTGTAGATCTTCTGTTTTTACTTTTTTATCAGAAGCAACAATACAGTAACTATAAGGCTTGTTAGCCACGTTTGCCGCATGAAAACCTTTGATATCTGCAAAAGTAAGCGGTTTTAACCCATTGTACTCCTCTATTCTTGAATCGTGGTCCAAACCTAATTTCTGATCCGCATAATAATGCCTGATGATATCATCTTTTGTAATCCGCGACGTCTCAATTGAATTTAAAGAATTGTATTTGGATGACTCAAAGTTTTTATCCGATTCTGGTAAAACATTGAGCAGTTCATTCATCGCACCAACAGCGTCATTCATTTTATCTGCCTGGCTACCTACGTAAGCTACCATTGCATAGTCTTTATCTTTTCTATCTGGAGATGAATAAATTGCAAAAGTAGAATAGGCCAATGCTTTAGATTCCCTAATGGTCTGGAAAACAATAGAGCCCATGCCGCCACCAAAATAGCTATTAAACAAAGTGATTTTAGCCGCCTCTGTAGGGTTGTATACACCATTATTTCTCACCCAGCGAATCTCTGACTGTACCATGTCGTAGTTTGCAAAGTAAACCTGGTTATCCGAATTGTCTGTATAAGCGAACTTCTGTGCAGACTCGGCACTGGTAAACGAAGCTGGGAGAACATGTGCTTTTTCGATGGTTTTTGTAAATACATCAAGCGACTGCGGACCGTAATAGTTAATGGAGTGTTTGTATTTGTTGATGTTATGCAGGATATCCAGCAATTGTGCCGAAGTCATCTGTTTAACCTCCTCATTGGTCAGTACATAATTAACAGGGTTTTTCGGACCATACTGTGCATAGCTCATCAGGCCAGAAAGGATAGCACTTTTATTTAATTTTGTGTTCTCTCTCGATTTTAGGATGCTGTTTTTAAGTTCTGCCAATGCAGCTTCATTAGGTTTGCAGTTAGCAAATACATGCTCAACTAAGTTTACCGCCTGATCAAAATTCTCTTGGAGACCACTAATATTAATAGTGGTTACCTCATTAGTAACCGAGAAAGTATAAGTACATGCAATGTTGTAAAACTGCTTGCTGATCTCTTCTGCGGTATACTTATCCGTCGCTAAAAACGCCAGGTATTTCGCCGCATATGGTGTCAGCTTATTATTATATGCCCCCATATCAAAACGATAAGTAAGGTCGAAAATGCTATTCTCTTTATTCGGTACAGTAACCACATCAGCTATGCCCGCTTTACCCAAAATCAGATCCTTGTTATAGTCTAAAAATTTAGCCTCTATCGCTTTAGATGGAGTTGCTAATAAGTTTTTAGTGAAAGCAGAAATCTCGTTTGTATTTGTTTTAACTGGTGTAATTGCTGGCTTTTCTACCTTTTGAATGGTTTTATCTTCCGCTTTATGTTTTAACACAGCCACGTAGTTATTGCCAAAAAATTGGTTTGCAAAAGCCACAATCTCTTTTTTAGTCACCTTTGCCATTGCATCCGGTGCATCTAAAGTCCTGTCCCATTTCACACCACGGTTCAAGATAAACTCATTAGTTGCTGCTTCTACACGGAAGCCATTGTTATCAAATGATTGTAATAAGCTCAGTTTGCTGTTTGCTACTGTCGCCTTGATCAGGCTCTCGTCAAAATCACCCTTTTTTAACAATGCAATCTGACCTAATACCAGGTTTTTCGCTTCCTCTAAAGTTTGTCCCTGTTTAGGTTGTGCTACGAGAATAAAAGTTCCGTAATCTTTCATTTGCTGATAACCGGCACCAGAACTAAGTACTAACTGTTTTTTGTTTAAATTGATATCCAGTAAACCCGCTTTGCCATTAGACAAGATACTAGAGATCAAATCGAGCATTAAACTTTGTTTAGTCCCTTCAGCATAACCCCTGTAACCAATTCTTACTGCCTCGGCACTCGGACCATTAATATCAGCGATCTGAATTTTAGTTAACGGTTTCTCTGCAGCGGGAGTATACAGTTCCAGCGGTTTAGTCTGCATAAAGCTAAAACCCTGGTCTACCTTTTTAATCATTTCATCTGCTTTGAAATCGCCAGATAAAACGATCGCCATATTATTTGGTACATAATACTTATTGTAATACTTCCTGATCTCTACCAGTGAAGGGTTTTTTAAGTGTTCTACTGTTCCAATTGTAGTCTGCTGACCGTAATTGTGTGTCGGGTACAGCAACTGGTTTAATTTTTCGCTCACCTTAGAACCATCATTGTCTAGTCCGCGGTTCTTCTCTTCATATACAGCTTCCAGTTCGGTATGGAAAATACGGAAAACAGGTGCGCGGAAACGCTCTGCCTGCAAGGCTAAAAACTTATCAGTTGCATTAGAAGGGAAATCTTCATTGTACACAGTCTCCTCATACCAGGTATGTGCATTGGTAGACTGTCCGCCTAAAGATTTCATCATTTTATCATACTCATTGGCGATAGAATAAGAAGAAGCTTCACCAGACGTTTTGTCGATCAGTGCATAAATCTCTTTACGTTTTGCGGGATCGGTAGTAGCGTGGTACTTTTCATAAAGCCCCTCAATTTTGTCTAGCAGTGGTTTTTCTTTCGCATAATCCATCGTACCAAAACGATCGGTGCCCTTAAATAAGAGGTGTTCCAGGTAATGCGCCAAACCAGTAGAAGTACGTGGATCAGTATTGCTGCCCGCTCTAACGGCCATACGGTATTCAATGCTTGGTTCCTTCGCATTTTCCGATAAGATGACAGTTAACCCATTTTTAAGCGTATAAAAGCGGGATTTAGTAGGGTCATTGGTTACATACTTGTAAGTATATCCGCCAGATGAAGCGGTTTTCCATTGGTATCCCGTTTGTGCAAGTAAGCCCGACCCGGTAAGGAGGAAGCAAGAGAGCAGGAATAGATTTTTCTTCATATTGAATAAGTTATGTTCAAATATAGTTTTGAAAATGAATTTCTCACCTATATATGCGATAATCTTGTACTTTTACCTTCATGAAGAAAGAGCAGTCCAGGCCAAATATACTTGTCGTAAATGACGACGGTATCACTGCGCCAGGTATCAGAAACCTGATCGAAGCAGTAAAAGAGATAGGAAATGTAGTAGTTGTAGCTCCAGATGGCCCACAATCAGGAATGGGCCATGCGATCACTATTGGTAAGCCACTGCGGTTTACAAAAGTTGATCTTTATGAAGGCGTAGAGATGTATAAATGCTCGGGTACACCAGTAGATTGTGTGAAGCTTGCTGTAAACAACATCTTTAAAGGTAAAAAACCAGACCTCTGTGTTTCTGGCATCAACCACGGATTAAACAACTCGATTAATGTGATTTATTCTGGTACCATGTCTGCTGCTGTAGAAGGTGCAATTGAAGGTATTCCTTCGATTGGTTTTTCGCTGGATGACTTTGCAGAAGAAGCAGATTTTAGCCACTGCCTTAAATATGTAAAAATCATTTCCCGCCAGGTTTTAGCACATGGTTTACCCACAGCAACATTGCTAAATGTAAACTTCCCTAAAGGTGCAGATTTGAAAGGAATTAAAATATGCCGTCAGGCTAATGCAAAATGGGCCGAAGAATTTGACGAACGTAAAGATCCGTACGGAAGACCATATTACTGGTTAACAGGCGAATTTCAAAATAACGATAAAGGAGAAGATACCGATGTATGGGCATTAGACCATGGTTTTGTATCCGTTGTACCCGTGCAATTCGACCTTACCGCTCACCATGCCATCCCTGTATTAAATTCGTGGACGTTTGATGATTAATCGTATTAGAAATAGTGTATGGGCGGGCTTTGGCCTCGGTGTCTTTATCCCGGGAATATTAGTTGCCATCGTATGGTTCGTAATGCACCGGGTAGCATTTTTGGCTAAGGCCGATTTGCTGCTTATCGGCTGTATTGGCGTAAATGCGTTATTGCTTAAATACTTTTTTAAAGTAAATAAAGAAAATACTGGAAGAGGGGTATTAAGCGCAACATTTATATGGGCTTTGCTTTTCTTCTTTTATAAAATCAGACAGTAATGAGATATTACCTTGTAGCAGGTGAGGCATCAGGCGACCTTCATGGGGCCAATTTAATGAAAGCACTGAAGGATGCGGATACCACACCAGAATTTAGGTATTTTGGTGGTGATAAAATGAAGGCCGAAGGTGGCGAGCTGGTAAAACACTATGCTGATATGGCCTTTATGGGCTTTACTGAAGTGCTGCTTAACTTGCGGACCATCATGCGTAACATGAAAGCTTGTAAGCAGGATATTATGGCTTATGCGCCTGATGTGCTGATCCTTATTGATTTCCCTGGTTTTAATTTAAAAATTGCCGATTTTGCGAAGACCAACGGTATTAAAGTTTGCTATTATATCTCGCCAAAAGTTTGGGCATGGAACCAGAAACGTGTACTTAAGATAAAGAAGGTAGTAGACAAAATGTTTTGCATCCTCCCTTTTGAAGTATCGTTTTATAAAGAATGGGGGATGGAGGTAGACTATGTCGGCAACCCGCTATTAGATGAAAAAGCAGCATTTTCTCCCGATTCTGAATTTCGAAAAAGAAATAACCTCGGTGAGGGAGAGATTATAGCTTTTCTTCCCGGCAGCAGGAAACAGGAAATAGAGCGTCTTTTACCAGATATGCTTAGCGTTACCGAAGATTTTCCAGATCATCAGTTTGTGGTTGCCGCTGCACCAGGCTTTTTAACTGCCTATTATCAGCAGTTTATTGGTGGGAAAAATGTGAAACTTGTATTTGGGCAGACTTACGATTTGTTAAATGTGGCACATGCTGCGGTAGTTGCTTCGGGTACGGCAACGTTAGAAACAGCCCTGTTCAAAGTACCCCAGGTTGTGGTTTACAGAGGGGGTGCGATATCTATCGCGATAGCAAGAATGCTGGTTAAAATTAGGTTTATATCGTTAGTGAACCTTATCATGGACAGGGAGGTAGTTACTGAACTCATCCAAGAAGAATGTAATCAGGCCAACATTACCGAATACCTTGTAGGGTTAACGGGTGGGACAAAAAGAGAGGAAATGCTAGAAGACTATAATGATTTAGCAGTGATCATGGGCGATCCCGGCGCTTCTGCCAGGACTGCAAAACTTATACTCGCTTTTTTACAAGCAGGTTATTGATCCTTGTTACAACATCATCTAAATCAAATGGCTTGCTGATATAGTCATCTGCACAAGCCTGTGTGCTCATCTGTTTACTGCGTGGATTTGCAGACATCACGATAACAGGGATATGCTTGGTGAAAATATCATTTTTTAAATCATCACAGATTTCGATACCATTGCCATCCGGCAGCATTACATCAATAATAAATAGGTCGGGCAACGCATCTCGCAGTTTGTTTTTTAGTTCACTCACCGACGAAGAAAGCTGCAGTTCATACCCTTCATCCTTTAATAAATACTCGATAATAAATCTGATATCACTGTCATCCTCAAGTACGTGTATTCTTTTGGTCATAGTCTGGCTGATTAATCATTTATATAATCCATCACCGTACAAACATTGTTCCAATTGAAGAATATTAATTGCTATTTAATAAAAAAGCGGTGTCGATCAGTAAATTGAATAACACCGCTTTTTATTTATAAATCAGCTAATTATGCAGCATCAATTGCTTCACGCAACGCTTTTGCAGCAGCAGCAGGATCTTCTGCCCCATAGATAGCAGCACCAGCAACAGCAACGATTGCACCTGCTTTAATTACAGCAGCAACGTTATCGATGTTTACACCACCTGCGATAGAAACTGGTACACCTGCACGCGCAGCTTCGTCAATTAATACCTGGATAGAATATCCATCAGTCCATTGCTCATCTAAACCAGCATGAAGTTCTACAAACTCAGCCCCTAATTCAGTTACCTCTTGTGCACGTTTAACACGGTCAGCCACCCCAATTGTATCCACTACTACACCTTTACCATGTGCTTTACCAGCTTTAATTGCACCAGCGATAGTTGCATCACCAGCAGCACCTAAAACAGTTACTAAATCAGCACCTGCTTTAAAAGCGATATCAGCTTCTAATTCGCCAGCATCCATAGTTTTTAAATCAGCAAAAACCAATTTATCAGGATGTGCTTGTTTCATTGCAGTAACCACTGCGATACCTTCATTTTTAATTAAAGGAGTACCTAATTCAATAATGTCAATATAAGGAGCGATTTTCGCTGCTAGTTCTAATGCCTCTTTTGTTGTTAATAAATCGATTGCGACTTGTAATTTTGCCATGATATTTGTTTTTATAATTATATTCTTGTACTAGTTATTCTGATAATGAAGGTTATAATCTCCCTACTGGTTTATTAGGTAAGGAAAGTTTATTCCAGATTAGCATGTCTTTTCCACAGTTCTTCTGCCGGGGTACCGTCTTCTGCCCATATCGTTTGAAAGATGGCGTCAGTTAAGAGCAATAATGCCTGCTCAAATAAGCTTCCTGCATATTGTAGCGAAACAGTTTTTCCATGATCTTCTTTTTGCGCTGCAGGAAGGATAACAACCAGGGATGACAGTTTTGCCAGTGGTGAATCTGTAGTGGTAGAGAAAGCAACTACTTGTGCACCTGCGGCAACAGTTTTCTCTGCAGCTTTTACAATTGTACTTGTTGTACCAGAGCCGGAAGCCGCAATCAGCAAATCTCCTTTTCTGATTGCCGGGGTAGTGGTTTCTCCAGCTACAAAAACCGTAAACCCGAAATGCATTAGTCGCATTGCTGCAGATTTAAGGGACAACCCAGACCGGCCAGCTCCGGTTACGAAAATACGTTCTGCATTTTGCAGGTATGGGATTAGCAGGGCTACCTGATCAAAATCTATTTTGTCTGCCAGTTTTTGGTTCTCTTCTAAGATCAGTCTCAGGTTTTCTTTTAAGCCCGCTGCCGCATCTGTTGCAACAGTATCCTGATTGTCTGAAGTGGTATGCTGATGATCTGCCATATCTTTTTGTGTAGGCTACAAATGTACCTTGGGCAAGGTGGCAGGACGTTATACTATATGCGCATTATATGGGACTATCAGGAAACTATGTAACTGGAAGATCATAATAGTGCCATAAAAAACCGCCTGTTGGCAATAAATACACAGTAATTTCCAAATAGTCCAATGTGCTTGGATAGGATAAAGTATATTTGGGTAATGGAATTAAATACAACCCTTGGTCTGGAAAAATCATTAATTTACATGAGGAAACTAGAGAATTGTCCGCCCAGCTACCTCAATGATCCATGGCGTAAAGATTTCTTTGAAATCGTATGGCTGCAAAATGAATTTCCATTACATGCCGCTAAAGACATGGAAACCCCCGAGCGGGGAGATTGGATCTATTTAATTCCGCCTTATCGTGTGCACCAGCTAAATAAAGCTGGAAAGAATGGGATTATCATGTCCTTCAAAAGAGACTTTCTGGATGAGGAAGACAAAGAGTTTTACCTCGATATTTTTAAAATATTTAACATACAAGGTGAATTTTCTTGTCTCCCGTTAACGGCGGACAATGCAAAGGAACTAGGAAAAGTATACCCATTGCTAGAAGAAGAATACCTGGAACAGCACAATAGTTTCCTGATTTTAAAAGCGATGCTTAAAGTGTTTTTATTAAAACTAATCCGTATCAAAGAGCATGTTTTTACCACCCAGGATGTAAACCAGAAAAGGGTATATGAATTTATGATGCTGCTGGAGGAAAACTACCAGGGGGAGCGGACAGCTGATTTTTATGCTTCAGAACTGGGTATTAGCTCTAAGCGGCTTAACCAGATTTTAAAAGAGAAGCTCGATAAAACAGGGATGCAACTGATCCATGACCGGATCATTCTAGAAGCTAAGCGTAAAATTATTCATAGTGAAAATACGTTAAAAGAGATTGCTTATGAACTGGGTTTTACCGACCGCCCTTACTTTAGCCGGTTTTTTAAAAAGCAAACAGGTACTTCACCCGAAGATTTTCAAAAACAAGCCAGAGAACATATCGAGTCGAAATTTAACACCTTAGTAGAATAGTATACAGATTCACGAAACTTTAATGGGCCGTTCAATCAGTAACACAAAACCCCTCTTTTAATAAATGAGGGGTTTTGTGCATTTTTCTCTATTATTTATCTTGTTTCTGCTGATCCAGCAACAAAAATAGCAGGTTGCGACTTATGGAACAAAGACATGGAGATTAAAGCCTGGTTAATTGCAATGAACTGTTATGCTGCTGCAATAATTGGCGATATATGGCCGGCTTTAACGGCCAGCTGGTCACAAAATCGAAATAATATTTAACAATTACTACAGCAGAGGGGAATTTTAAGAATAATGATTAACTTTATTTGCATAAAACCATAACTATGAAATCAATAGCGCTTTCTTTTTTGCTGATCAGTGCTCTCATTGGATGCAAACAAGGAGAAAAGTCAGAAAATTCCGACGAAAACAGTCAGTTCGACAAGTTATGTGAACAATATTATGATCAGTCTTTAAAATTAAACCCTCTAGCTGCAACATATATTGGTGATGAGAGGTATAATGACCTGTTACCAAACGATGGTTCGGTTGATTATATAAAGCAAGTCAAAAACTTTAATCAGCAATATCTTGATAGCATAGGTAAATATGACAGGGCACAATTAAATGCGAACAACAAGTTATCCTATGATATATTAAAAGATCAGCTGGAGACGAATATAGAAGGGTTTAAATATCATTTTGAATACCTTCCTTTTAACCAGATGGGGGCATTGCCTTTAACGATCGGTCAGTTAGGGTCAGGTACTGGCGCGCAACCATTTAAAACGGTAAAAGATTACGATAACTGGCTTAAACGTGTTACAGCTTTTACCATCTGGGCAGATACAGCAATCGGGAATTTTAAAAAGGGGATAACTGCCGGTATTGTATTCCCTAAATCATTAGTCGTCAAAATGTACCCTCAAATGCTGGGTATGGTCGTTACGGATCCAAAGAAAAGCATTTTTTATGGCCCTGTAGAAAAAATGCCCTCCACCTTTTCTACAGCAGATAAAGACAGGCTTAAAAAAGCTTATGAAACTGCAATTAAAGAACAAATCATACCTACCTATAAAAAGCTGGGAAATTTCCTGAAGGACGAATATCTGCCAAAAACAAGAAGTACTTCTGGCTTCTCTTCGTTACCACAGGGAACGGAAATGTATAACTACCTGGTAAAACAGCAAACTACCACTAAAAAAACGCCAGAAGAAATCTATCAGACCGGCATAAAAGAAGTAGCCAGAATTTATTTCCTGATGGATAGTATCAAAACTTCTACTGGGTTTAAGGGAGATCTTAAAGCGTTTTTTGAGTATATGAAAACAGATCCTAAGTTCATGCCGTATAAAACCCCTGCAGAAGTGCTGGCTGCATTTGATAATATCCATAAACGGATGGAGCCAAATTTGAAAAAGATGTTTAACAATGCACCTAAAACTCCATTCGAGATACGGCAGACCGAAGCTTTCCGTGCTGCCTCTGCAAGTGCAGAATATAATCAGGGTTCTGCCGATGGGAAACGTCCGGGGATCTTTTATGTACCCATCCTTGATGCAAAAACCTTTAACACCACCTCAGGCATGGAATCATTGTTCCTGCACGAAGCCATTCCTGGTCACCATTACCAGATATCACTCACCCAGGAAAATACCGCACTACCAAAATTCCGCAGGTTTGGCTACCACAATGCTTACGTAGAAGGCTGGGCCTTATATTGTGAATCTTTAGGAAAAGAACTTGGATTATATACCGATCCTTATCAATACATTGGTGCCCTGGGCGATGAAATGCACCGTGCAATCCGGTTAGTAGTCGATGTGGCAATCCATACAAAAAACATGAGCAGGGAAGAGGCTATCAAATATATGATGGACAATGAAGCGATCAGTGAACAAGGTGCCACTGCAGAAATAGAAAGATATATGGGAATGCCGGCCCAGGCGCTGGGATATAAGATGGGGGCCATGAAGATCCGTGAACTGCGCAGCAGATATGAAAAGCAGCTGGGTACTAAATTTAATCTTGCCGAGTTTCATAACCAGCTTTTAAAAGATGGATCGTTGCCATTAAGTGTACTCGAAACTAAGATGGATACCTGGGCCGCTAGTTTGAAGTAGCGGAGTGGTCTTGGTAAAAGGCTTCTATAGGAGGGCCTATGGATGGGGCCGAGTGATTTTCTAACGGGTTGGAATGGGAGAGTACAGACCATTCTCCCGTTAAAGGATTTTTGTAGATTTCCATTGTGCCATTTTGGTGTACGATCTTAAATAGGCCCACGGTAAGCGACAAGCGTTTAACTGTTATAATTTCAAAGCCTACAGGAATCTTATAATAAATCATAGTTGTGGTTACTCGTCTATCGTTTAGGCTAACTGTTTTTCGATCAATTTTAAAAGGTCATTCAAATCAAAAGGCTTTGCAATAAAAGCATCTGCAAAAGCCTCTTTACTGCTTTCTTCTGCATTTGCATGGGCAGACATAATAATCACAGGAATATGTCTGGTTTCCAGACTTTGCTTTAACTTTCTGCAAAGCTGTATTCCATTCCCATCCGGCAGCCTTACATCCATTAGTATTAAATCTGGTAAGCTGTTGAACAAGTTTATTTTAAACTCTTTGGCATTTGAAGCAACAGTAACATCATATTCTGATTGCTGCAGGATGTATTCAATTACATCCCGTATTGCTTCGTCATCTTCTATAATCTGTATCAATTTTGACATAATGAACTATTAATATTGTTCAATAGACCATCAAAAAAGCTGAACAATATAAAATTATTTAAAGGTCTTACGTTATAACAATAGATTTCGTTTAGTGTTTCTACAGTGAAGGTTTTTGTGCGTATCCTTTGTATTGTTTGTTATAATTGGATTACTTGTAATATAACTTAAATTACTGAATATTAGTATTTTCTGTGCTGTGTTTTTTAATTTTAGTCGTCCGGCTGCAGTTGTTTTTTTATGCAGACAGCCAGATCCATTAAATCAAAAGGCTTGCTGATAAAGCCATTCGCATCAGATTCATTCTTCACTTCCTGTTCATTTGCATTTGCAGACATAATAATAACAGGGATATGTTTGGTATGCGTATTATTTTTAATGTACCTGCAGATTTCCAGTCCATTACCGTCTGGTAGCATCACATCAAGCAAATAAAGATCGGGCAGCGGATTATTCAAACTATTAATGAACTCCTTTACAGTTGCAGAAACTTGTACTTCGTAATCGAAATCCGATAAAAAGAATTCTACGATATACCTGATATCTTCATTATCTTCCACTACATGTATGTATTTTTTCATCAGCAAGTTTTTTTATCGATTAGGAAGCTTCATATGATCTTCTTTTTTTGTAATTCTGGCCATAAACTCCTGCAAATTTCATCAGCTTTCGGGCTCATTCATTTATGCTACAACTTAAAGTAAAAAAAATAGTTTTGGATTTTTGACAATACCTTAACTATAGGTTTTTTTACAAGCGCATTCATAATATCTTGTTTATAATCAATTAACTTCTGTTTATTTGTTTTGTGGAAAATTTACCCAGCCTATTTATACCAAGTTATTATAAAATGAAGAATACCATTTTTCTGTTCCTGCTGCTTTTGTTAGGCAACCAGGGGTTTGCACAAAAAACAGCTGCAGATCCTAAATACAAGCTCATTAGTGGAGATAACTATGTACAATCAAAAAATTATTACCTTTTAACTTTATTGAGCAAAATCCCAGCAGTTAAGAAAATAGTACAGAATGATAAGGTGTTAGCTAAAATAATGGCAGATAAACACCTTCAATTAGCAGCATCACTAAAAAACTGTGGCAAAGACCTGCAATGTTATATTAAGGCGGTGAGTTTTACCGAAGAGGAAATTGTCGGCGGCGGACTTAGATTGGGAGAATTGTACCAATCAGATAATGCGTTTGGGTTGCTGGTGAGACAGCATTTGTTGCCTTCAGGTTGCTATCAACAGTATGAAAATATGGATGGTAAAGAATTGCTGACCAAGGCATGGGAGCAAGATGCTAAAGCGGTTAACTATACGATTGGTGTTTATGCAAATGGGAACAAGCCCAATTCTCCTAAAATTGACTCTATTTCTTTTAATGTGAAACGGCCGGAATATATAGAGCTCGTTTCTTTAAATGCAGAGCTGGCTTTGGTGGAAACGGCTAAAGGCGGATTTTTCTTTGGTGTGCCGTTACAGTTTGCTTTGCAAAGCCTGGAGATAAATGAACGTACCCAGGCGGGCGAGTATGAGCCGATGGCAGAAACGGTAAATAAGGCTGCACTGCAATACGCGGCAAAACTGGACTGGTCCCAATATAAATACACTTTAATTTTGGTGCCGGGAGAAGGCCCGGAAGAAAAAGAGGTAGCCTTAAGTGCCGGTGGTATGCTACGGTGCCGGCTGGCTGCCGTACAGTACCATAAAGGGTTAGCGCCGTTTATTATGGTTTCTGGCGGATGTGTTCATCCCTATAAAACAAAATTTAATGAGGCTGCGGAAATGAAAAATTTCCTGATTCACAATCTTCATATTCCAGAAAGGGCAATTTTAATGGAGCCTCATGCCCGCCATACTACCACAAATCTACGGAACTGTGCCCGGCTGATTTTCAGGTATGGGTTCCCGATGGAAAAGCCTTGTATTACCGCTACAGCAAAAAGCCAGAGTTATTATATTAGTAATATCATGCAGAACAGATGTATGGCAGACTTTGGCTATGTTCCTTATAAAAATGGAAACCGCCTTTCTGCTACAGAGGCAGAATTTTACCCGCTTGCTGTTGCTTTACAACTTGATATCGATGAACCTATGGATCCTTAATAGGATTCCTTAACATGGACTTAACATCAGGAATATACCGTTAGCCTACTTTTGTAAACAAATTGAGGCTGACGAATAATCACGATGGAGACAAATTTACCAGAGCAGTTATTATTACAAAGAAGTAGTGACGGAGATGCTGCTGCGTTTCATGAACTTTATCAGCTACATAAAAGGGATGTATTTACACTGGTTAACATGCGTTTGCCAGATACAGAGGATGCCAAAGATGTAGTACAAGAGATCTTTATAGAATTGTGGCTAAAAAAAGACATGCTGTCTGCTATCCGCGATTTTAAACCTTACCTCTATGTACTGGCCCGCAACCAGGTGATCACTGCTTATCGAAGAAAGAATGTTCAGCTTAAAAATGAAGGTTTATTATTTGAGGGTTTAAACACACTAGACCATTCTGCAGAAGATAATGCGATTGCTAAAGAACTTTATGAACAGATTAACCTGATTGTAGAGGCGCTTCCCGAAACTACCCGTAAGTGTTACCACCTCAGTAAAAACGAAGGTAAAAGAAATGGAGAAATTGCAGACCTGCTAAATATCTCCGAAAAAACTGTGCGCAATAATCTTTCAGAAGCACTAAAGAGATTAAAATCTGCATTGAGCCAAACCCATCCGGAACTATTGGCATTATTGGTTTTCCTAGTTAAATAACCTATTTAGTTAGCAGTAAGGGCCTGGGCTATCGAATTTGCAATCTGCCTGGACTTTGCGCATTTTGCTTCAAATTGGCTATTGGCAGCTATGCCTTCGTGGCGTTTTTTTGATTTGTCCCGACCAATATTAAGCCTTCATCAAAACCTAATATAAAGTTAACAATTCCTTAAAGGACATTCTGTGGTTGAGTGCGAGCTGTAATAAAGCGCATACATTGAACAGTAAGATTAAACAATTATTTGAAAGGTATCAATCCGGCACAGCCACCCCGCAAGAACGGAGGTTGGTAGAGCACTGGTTTGATAACCATAGTTACGATCCGTCAGTAAAAGAAGAAATCGATCCTTCAGTTTTCGAAGATCTTGATGCGCGTATGGCAGCATTATTAAAGGAACCTGCTAAAGTGCGCAGGCTTAATTTCCGCTGGCTGCAGGTAGCTGCGGTATTCCTGGTGATGGGAGTAGCAGGTGTTTTTATGAGACGCAGTTATACCGCTAAAACTAAAGCGGCGGTAACCTTTACCGAAATCACTGCGGTTAAGGGGATGAAAAAAGAAATCATCCTTAAAGACGGTACAACGGTATTCCTTAATTCGGGGTCGAGCGTATTTGTTTCGTCCGACTTCGGACGGAAAAATAGAACAGTGAGATTAACAGGGGAGGCGTTCTTCCATGTTAGCCGAAATGTGAACAAGCCTTTTATCATTCATACTGGAAAAATAGCCACTACAGTATTAGGTACCTCATTTGATATTAATGCTTATCCAGAAGACGATCAGGTTAAAGTAACCGTTGCCACTGGAAAAGTAAAAGTTGAAGGCACAGACAAAGCTGGTCAGCATCAGCTCCTGGCAAAAAACCTGATCCATAACCAGGCATTGGTTTATAATAAGATCAAAAACACACATTTAATAAAAATATCTGATGCTGATTCGATCAGTTCGTGGCGCAGCAACCATTTAATCTTCGACAATGCATCCTATCCGGAAATTGCCAGGACACTTTCCCGCTGGTACGGATTAGATGTGGAACTAGCCAATGCGGCGGCAGACCCTAAAAGGTACACACTTAGCTTTTATAACGAGCGCGTAGATAATGTGCTCAACGTACTTTCTACCCTGACGGGGATGACTTACACTATGCAAGGCAAAAAAGTAATTATTAATCCACACACTCATTAATAACCCATTCACACTTCACACTAATTATTTAATTCAATCACAGATGCAAAAATTTTATCTAATCCCTGTTTTAAAGTTTGCCAGATCGGGCCTCAAATCCGGAATGACAAAGCTGATGTTGATCCTCTTTGTTTTTATGCAATTAAGTCTTCCGGGATTTGCTGCAGAAGCACAAACGATCAACAACACCAACATTTCATTTACAGCAGAAAACCTGACATTAAAAGAGGTTTTTAAAATCATTGAGCAAAAATCGAACTTCCTTATTGGTTACGATAATGTTATCGACACTAAGAAAAAGGTTTCCTTAACTGTTAAAACTAAATCGGTTTATGAAGTGCTTAAGCAGCTTTTAAAAGATTACAAAGGCAACGTAACGCAAGTTGATGAACACCATGTTTTGATTAAAGTAGAAAAACAAGAAGTGGTGGCCCAACCTGCAGTAATTGTTAAAAAAGAAACTGTTCAATTACAGGTAAGCGGTACAGTAACCGATACTAAAGGAGAAGCTTTACCAGGTGTAACGGTAATAGACTTAGCTTCTGGCAGAAAAACAGGTACTGATGCAAATGGAAAATATACTATCAGCGCTACTGAAGGTTCAAAATTAAGCTTTAACTATATCGGTTACGAAAAAGAAGAAGTTTTAGTTTCTGGACAGACTGTAGTAAATGTGAAACTGAAAGAATCAAGCAATTCATTACAAGAAGTTGTTGCTATTGGTTATCAGAAAATCAGAAAAGCCGACGTAACAGGTGCAATCAGCAGTGTAAAAGCCTCAGAACTGAACCTATCAGCACCAACCGTTGGCCAGGCTTTAGTCGGCAAAGTTGCAGGTGTACAAGTTTCGCAAACAAGTGGTGCACCTTACAAAGGCGTTAAACTTCGTATCCGTGGTACCAGCTCTATCAACGCAAGTTCAGATCCATTGTATGTAATTGACGGCTATCCATCAGGAAACAACATTTTTATCAACCCTGAAGACATTGAAACTATCGATATCCTGAAAGATGCGGCATCAGCTGCTATTTACGGATCAAGAGGTTCTGGCGGTGTAGTAATTATTACCACTAAAAAAGGGAAAGACGGTGTAGGTAAATTTGAATATGATGTGCAGATGGGTGTTTCTCAGCTTGCTAAAAAAATCAAATTATTAGACGCTACACAGTTTTCAGAATTGGTTATTGATGCCCGTAACAATGCTTATCACGACTTAGTAATTGCTGCTGGTAAGCCATGGAATGACAATATGTATAGTGACAGCAACCCTACACGTGTAGCTTATCTTGGCGGTAGTGCAGGTTCGGTTAGTATCCCAACCAGTATTTACAATGCCGCTACACGATCACTGATTGCGCCAACTGTAAATACAGACTGGCAGGATGAGTTATATAGAAATGCATTCTTTCAGCGTCATAACTTATCGTTTTCTGGTGGTGCCAAAGACATTAAATATTACATCAGCAGTGGTTATCAGGACCAGGACGGTATTGTGAGCAACACTTCTATGAAGTCTGTAAATTTCAGAGCTAACGTAGAAGCAAACGTAAACAAACGGATGAAAGTTGGTGCTGTATTATCTTACACACAAACGGATAACAAAGAAGTTGGTGAAGGACGTTTTAGTCCGATGATGTCGGCCTTATTATACATCCCATTTTTACCAGCAAGGGATGAAAACGGTGCGCCAGTAAAATATGGTCAGAATGCCCTGGCTAACGAGTTTGGTTTCCAGGGAATTGAAAACCCCTTGGCAAGTGTAGCAGAAACAAAAATCACAAGAAAAGGGTACAGAAGCAACTATAACGCTTATGCGACTTATGACATCCTGAAAGACCTTGTTTTCAAAGCTAACTTGGGTACACAAACTTACAATGAGAAGTACGACTACTATTTACCAACAAGCTTAAGTAATGGCGGCGGTAATCCTCCATATTCTGTTTCTTCTCAAACTGCAGCAAATGCCGTAGCACAATACTCTAACCAGTTAGACAGATTAGCCGAGTTCACGTTGAACTACAATAAAGTTATTGGAAAGCACAATTTCAATGTATTAGGCGGATATTCTGCACAAGTAACAAACATTGACGGACTTGCGGTAAATGCAAGGGGCTTTACCAATGATTATGTTACTGAAATTACAGCCAGGGGGGCAGATGCTGCATTTTTCTCTATGAGAAGCGGTGCTAAAGAATCTTATTCTTTGCTCTCTTACTTCGGCCGTTTTAGCTATAACTATAACGGAAAATATTTCTTAACAGGATCATTGCGTACTGATGGATCATCAAGATTTGGCCCTTTAAACAAATGGGGAACTTTCCCTTCAGTAGCAGCAGGATGGAGCCTGTCACAAGAAGAATGGTACAATGACTTTCTTGGTGCAAACTCCTCTGTAAAACTAAGAGCGAGCTGGGGCTTAAGTGGAAACAATAACATCGGTAACTATAACACCATACAAACCTTAGGTTCTCCATCGGGTGCTGTGTTTGGACAAGGCGCTATTGTTTCTGCAGTAGCTGCAACAGGTATCAAAGACAGGACATTGGGATGGGAATCTACCTCACAGTATAACTTAGGAACAGATGTTACTGTATTACATAACCGTTTAACTTTTACCGTTAACTACTACCTTAGTCAGACAAGCGATTTATTATTTAACCAGCCAATTTCATCAATTTCAGGTTCAACAAGTATCCTGACTAACTTAAAAGGCAGTAAAGTTCAAAACAAGGGATTAGATTTCCAATTAGACGGAACGATTATTAAAGGAGACGACTTCACCTTTGGTGCTAGTGGAAACATCTCTTTCAACAAAAATAAAGTACTTGATCTTGGTGGCAACAACACTATTTATAGCACAGGCGGCGAGCGTGGATACTTAACGCACGTTACCCAGCAAGGCCAGCCAGTAGGTATGTTCTATGGCTTCAAAGTTTTAGGCAGGTTAACAGCAGACAATGTTGGTAAAGTTGCAGCATCAGCAGGATCAACAAACCCTCAGCAGATAGGCGATCTCTATTTTGAAGATACTAATAAAGACGGTGTAGTTAATGATTCAGACAAAGGTGTTATCGGTACCCCTTATGCAAAATTTACATATGGTTTTGCATTAACGGCAAACTACAAATCTTTTGATTTCCGTGCTTCATTCAATGGGTCTTATGGAAATAAAGTTTTAGACGCACAAGATTACTACCTGTATAACTTTGAAGGATCAGGAAACCAGTATGTCGAAGTTGCAGACAGATACAGATCTCCATCACAACCAGGAAGCGGATTAAACTACCGCCCAAGTCGTTCAGGAACGCAAAGTAACAATACAAGACTTTCTTCTTTCTATATTCAGGATGGTTCTTATTTCAGAATGACCAATGCGATGCTGGGCTTTACTTTTCCAAAAGAACTTGTGCAACGTTTAAAAGTGCAGAATATAAGAATATTTACTTCGGTTGATAATGCATTTACCATTACTAAATACAAAGGTTATAACCCTGAGGTAGATTATAACAATGGCAGCAATGTAACACCCGGTGTAGATTATGGTAACTATCCATTGGCAAGAACGTATAATCTCGGCCTAAAAGTAACTTTCTAAAATTAAATAAAATACGAAAATGAAACCCGCAGCAGCTAATAGATCAGCTAACGAAATGAATAAAAGCTCCTGCAAGTTTTATAGTAATTAAAAAATGTAATCGGATGAAAAAATATACAATTATATGCCTGCTGTTACTGGTAACAATCACTTCTTGTAAAAAAGACTTTATAGAACTGAGTGATCCAAATGCTGTAACTATCGAAGGGTCTTTTAAAACTGAAAGTGACGTACAATTATATTTAAATGGTACTTACGCAGCATTAAGGTCTGGAGATAATATTGGTGAGGGCAGTGGCCTTTACACAGACGAACGTTCTGATGATACTGGCAGAAACGATGCGCAATCTAATTCGGGTATCCCGTTCCAATTTAATGATTTTAGCCTGTTGCCAAGTAATGGTAATTTATTATCACACTGGGTAAATTTGTATGGCGCAATTACCAGATGTAACATTATTACATCTACGATTGATAATGTAACCTTCTCTAGTGAAGCTACAAAAGCAAATTACCTGGCAGAAACTAAATTTATCAGAGCCCTGATGTACTTTCAGCTGGTTAGAAAATGGGGACCTGTACCGGTGGTTACCAAGCGTTTGCTTACGCCTGCTGAGGTTACAGAGTTTACTTACAGACAGCCTGAAGCTGCGGTTTATGCGCAGATTGTTGCAGATCTAAAAGATGGTTTAACCAGTACACTGCCGAATTTGCAGGCAGCTGGTAATGCAGGCCGTGTTTCTAAAGCTGCAATCAATGGCTTATTAGGACAGGTATACTTAACTATGGCTGCTACTCTAGCAGATAACAAAGCAGAGAACCTGACTAATGCTAATACTTACCTTACTGCCACTTATAACATGCGTCCATTTACTAACTTAACTGCTGTTCCATATGTAGATGTATTTGATGTGAATAAAAAAGCAAGTAACCCTGAAGCTATTTTTGAGATCGTTTACAAACAAGGCGACTTAAACTATGCTTCTTCTATTGCTGCCAATAACCAGGCTTTAGGAGAAACCATCAACTCGCCAAAAGTTGCTCTAGGTGGTGGCGGAAACGTAACTAGAGATCTGGTATTGGATTATGAAGACGGAGATTTACGTAAAGACTTTTCCATTAAATTTGCAAACCATCCCACTATACAAGATTACTTTGTTACCAAATACCGCGATGTAAGCACTGTAGCTGGTCCGAATGGTTATGGTGGTAACAATACGCCTATTATACGTTATGCAGACATTATCTTAATGCTTGCCGAAGTAAACATGAACCAGGGTAATGAGGCTGCTGCTGTCGGTTTCCTTAATATGGTACGTACAAGAGCAGGATTACCTACTTATGCTGTATCCAGAACCAATGCTGCTTACAATGCTAAGTACCCAACTTTAAAGCTGGCGATTTTACATGAACGCAGAGTTGAACTTGCATTTGAACACATTCGCTGGTTCGATTTGATCAGGTTCTTTACTACAGAAGAATTGGTTGCTTTCTTCAGAGCTAAATCACAAGGTAATTTTGGACAAGCAAAACTTTCTAACTTCACTACTAAAGACAGGTATTATCCTATTCCATTGGATGAGTATAAACTTGATCCCGTAAAAATGTACCAGAATCCAGGATACTAATTTATTAGCTGAATAAACTGTTCTCAAATGGAGAAGGAACCTCGTTTCTTCTCCATTTTCTTTAAATTCGGACATTAATTCCCATTATTTCCCACAAGATGAAATATTACTTATTTGCCGTTCTGCTCTTACCGTTTTTTACACACGCTCAAAATACAGATTTTAACATCGCACAGGAAAGCCCTGCAACTAAGGTTAACGTATTCTTAGGCTCATCAGGAGACCATGGCCAGTTATCACCAGCAGCTACTTATCCATTCAGCATGCTCAGTATCGGTCCGCAAACCTACCCTAAGCTACATGCGGGATATGAATACCGTGCAAAGCTGTTTTTAGGATTTACCCATAACCGCTTTGAAGGTGTAGGCTGTCAGGGCAGCGGTGGCAATATCTTGATTAAACCCTTTTTAGGGGATAACCCTGCCAACTCAAAACTGATAAAATCATCAGAATCTGCTGCGCCAGGCAATTATAACGTTGGGTTTACCAACCAGATCAAAGCTTCCTTTGCGGTTGTAGAAAAGCAGGGCTTAGAACACTATGAATTTCCTGCAGGTGCAAAAGGCTTCTATTTTGATCTTAGCCATACACTAGCAAACCGTTTTTTGAGTGAAGAACACACCGTCGACGGTCAGCATATCAGCGGTTTTATACAAGCAAAAACAACCTGCAGTGTAGGTGCCTACAAAATTTATTACGCCATTCAACTAGATAAACCAGTAAAATGGACAGATAGTGGTAACCATAAACTAATCGCCACTTTAAACGCTGGGGACACCAGTGCCGAAATACGTATCGCATTCTCTTCTGTAGATGTGGCGCATGCTAAAGCAAACCTGACCAGCCAGATCTTTCCTGAATTAAAAAATGCAAGCACAAACGGGTGGGACGATGCACTGGGACGTATTAAAGTAACAGGCGACCCAGAACGGGAGAAACTCTTCTACTCCCTGCTTTACCGTACCATGCAGTCGCCATACGAAATTACCGAAAAAGATGGCAGCTTTCGTGCAACGAACGGCAGCTTGCAAAAATCTAAAGAACCCTTGTATAACGGCTGGGCAATATGGGATAACTACCGTACACAGCTGCCTTTGCTATCCATCATCCAACCGGAAATATATAAGGGGATGACTACCTCTTTGGCTAACCTTTATGCCTTTGGAAAGAAAGATTATGCTACACAAAATGAACCTACCAATACGGTAAGAACAGAACATGCAATTGTAGTATTACTGGATGCTTACCGTAAAGGATACAAAGTGAATTTTGCCGCCATCTGTGATTCACTCATTAAAGATGTAGACCTTTTAGATTATTCTAAACCGGATAAAGCACTAGAATCCAGCTATGATGCCTGGGCCCTATCACAAATCTTGAAAGTGCTTAAAAAAGACGAGTTAAGTGCCAGGTATCTTAAAAAAGCTGCCGAATATAAAGCGTACTGGAAGAAAGACTTTGAAGACATTACCAAAAGAGATGTAGACCAGGTTTCTGCCAGAGGGATGTACCAGGGAACCATTTTGCAATACCGCTGGTTTGCACCGTTCGACCTGAAAGGACTAGTAGAACTGATGGGTGGTGATGCTGCTTATATCAAACAACTAGATCATTTCTTTGGCAACGACGAGTACAACCATGCTAACGAACCTGATATTCAAGCACCATTTATGTATAATGCCTCTACTGAACCCTATAAATCACAGCTATTGGTACACCAATTAGCGGTAGATACTGTTGTACAATATTACTTTAATGATAACAGCAGAGGTATAGATCCTTTTGTAGACCGTATTTATCAAAACAAACCAGAGGCTTATATCCGTACCATGGATGACGATGGAGGTGCCTTATCTGCCTGGTATGTATTTGTAGCATGCGGATTTTCTCCTGCTAATGTCGGTTCGCCTATATATTACATGAACGTGCCGTTATTTAAAACTGTTGCTTTTAGCTGGCCAAAAGGTAAAACTTTCCAGATTAAAGTAGAGAACTTTGGAGATCAACGTCCTTATATTGATAAGGTAGTTTTAAATGGGAAAGTACTGGATAGAACATGGCTTAGCCATGAGGAGATTATGAAAGGTGGAGAGTTGGTAATTTCAGCTTCGGATGTGCCAAATAAGACATTAGGAGTGGAAAATAGGTGGGTGAGTGATATGAATAGCAAACTGTCAGATTATTAAAAAAATACTAAAGGAGCCGGAGAAATTTCATCAGGAAATCGCTCCGGCTCTTTTTTTATAAATCTTTGAGCCATTCTTTATCAAAGGGGCGTTATAGACGGACAATTAGTTACTATTCTTTAATTTTAATAGTAACACATTCTTCAATAAATGATTCTACAATTTTAAGCATAGCCTGCACTTGTTCCAGATTAGCAACATGTTTTAATATGTTTATCGTATCCGAAAATTCAGACACGAAATTACCATACAATCCTTTAATCAACTTTTTGTTATCTCCACTAGAAAACGCAATTTTCCTTTTTAGGCCTTCACTATAAGAAATCCATGCAAGCGTAAGTTGCTGATTTTTGACATTGTTTAAATCCTGTGGCAACTCAGAGCCATCGCTTAGCCAAACAATGATCATACTAAAAGTAGGCCGGTGCAGTTTCTTCACCTTTACCACGTAGTTATCCATACCGTTATACTTGGGATAGTCCAGCTTGTACGATCTGAACTAATTTTACCCAATTATAATAAATATTAATCCTACTTTAAAATTCCAAGTTATAATTTTTGCTATGCTTAGTGCTGATTTTTAGCCGTTTATGAACTTGCTGCTTGTCGTTTATTACTTGTTGCGTGAGCTAAATCGGTTATCTAGAGGCGGCGGCTGGCAGAAATTTTAATGATTGATGATCTTATTTGCTGCAAGTACTATAAAACAGATCAATCCTAGCAGGAGCATGATCAATCCATGTTTTCTGCCCGAAGCAGAAAAAGCAGGTAGCTGATCACCATTAGGCAGTTTCTTTTTGGCACTCATTAAATGCCATCCAATTAAGATCCCGAAGAAGCCGCCTGCTAACGCAGATAAATAACCAACATAGATCCAAAGTGTATGATGATTTTCTGGTTGTGATAGGTCTTCGATACGCTGTATTTTCATTGCAGCTATATCTTCTGCACTTAGTTCTTTGCCACGTTCTTTTAGAATTGACAATGCACGTGTGAAATCATGTTTACTCCATTCATCACGCTTTGCTACAAGATCTAATAGCTCTTCATCCGTAAAACTATAAAGGTAATATTCGTTCTCTTTTGAATCTGTACTTGGCAAAACTGGTATTGGGGCTGCAGCAATCAATTGATCGGCCTTTTCAAAATCCTGCGGTTTAATTTTTATACGGAACTCATTATTTAACTTATTACTGCTAAATATCGGATCAAATGCAACCTCTACATCTTCGATCATATATTCGATATCATTTGCTTTAAAAAAATCGGCAAGCTTTAGTGCCATATCTTTCTCTTCGAATTTGCCGTAAGTCTGGAGCTGATTTTCTGGTAGCATATGGGAGGATTAATTGATCGTGCTAAAGTAGTATAAGAAAGGGATATTTTACCAGTTCCTTAACGAATTGATTTGTTAACATTGGCTTAATTCGTAAGCCTGTATTTTTATAGCGGGTAGTAAATTGCCTGTTTAATAGCTATGGAAAGAAGATCAGTACTTAAAGGTTTGGGCGGATTGCTTTTAGCACCCTCCTTAACATTTGCTCATACACACACAGAAAAGAAACCATCTTTAAGGATCGCACATTTAACAGACGTCCATTTAAAAAATAAATTTGATGCGCCTGCGAGATTTGTGAAATGCCTTCATCATATGCAGCAGCAAAATCCTAAAGTAGATTTTGTTTTAAACGGTGGCGATGTGGTATTTGACATGAATAAAGAAAATATTAGCACTATTAATGACCAATGGAGTTTGATGAAGTCGTTAATGAAATCGGAATGTAATTTGCCAATTCACTATTGCCTTGGCAACCATGATATCTGGTGGAATGAAAATAGCAAGGGGCAGACCTTTTATGGTAAGCATTATTCAATGAACCAGCTAGAACTTGCTAAACCTTATTATAGCTTTATGCAAGGCGGATGGAAATTTATTATTCTGGATAGCGTCCATTTAGATATTGATGAAACCTGGTACATTGGTAAGCTGGGCGATGAACAGTTCAATTGGCTACAGAATGAACTTAAAAATACAGCTCCATCCACGCCTATATTGGTTATGTCTCACATCCCGATCCTTACAGCGGTATTAATGATAGAAGACAATATTATCGATAAATGGGAAATGCTTGGCGGGGATATGCATACTGATACCTCTAAAATTATCAGCTTATTTTATAAATACCCAAATGTGAAACTATGTTTAAGCGGGCATATCCACTTGCGTGATAAAGTTGTTTATAATAATGTGACTTATATCTGCAATGGAGCGGTTAGCGGTGCATGGTGGGAAGGCAATAGAAGAGAGACCGCCCCCGGCTATGGTGTGCTTGATTTATATGCAGATGGTACTTTTGATGAAAAGTATATCAATTATTAATCTTTTCTAACTTTAGTACAAGTACATCTCTCATCTCCTCATAGTTTTGTTTGGCTTCCTTTATAAATTCCCTGTCCCTTGGTTCAAGACTTAGGGCCTGCTGATATACCGAAGCAAGACTACCAGCAGACTTTAGTTGGGCGTAAAGATCTGAAATGACCTCGTTGCTTGCTGCAGTTTGCTTAAGCACTAATTTTTGCGGATCTAAATTCTGGATCACCGGGATCATGGGGAAACCATTTTCTTCTGCAATGTTATTAAATGCTAGTGCAGGTGCGTTTAACGCGTTGATTAAACGGTTTATTTCAGTAACGATGTCTTGCATGTATTTTTCTTTTAACTAACAGGTACAGCTTCTTGCTCTGCCAGTACTTTTGCCGCTAAAGCTTCTTCTTTAGCTTTTAGTTCTGCATTAATTTGGTTGAACATTTTTCTGCCTTCAGGATGGACAGCTAAAATACCGTTTACCTGATCTGCTTCACCGTTTGCTATTTTAGCGTTTAAACTTTGAACATCCTCTGCAGTAAGGCGGTTTTTTTCAAATTTGTCTGACCAGAACTTAATAAAATTTGCTACTTGTTTGGTCTCAATTTCAGTGATAATAGGTTGGAGGCTTTTCTTCAATTCATCAGCAGCCAGCATGTCTTTCGTGTAGAAAGGGTTAAGGGCTTTTACAAAAGGAAAATCAGAAGATCTTTTGATTACGATAATTAAATATGAAACAGCTACAATGGCTACTATAATAGCAGCGATACTGGAAGGGGTAAAATTCATTTATCTATTTTATATATTGATGTGTAATACGCTTGCTAAACTAGTTAAAAGTAATATCGTACAAAGTTGGTAAAAAACAAGTATAAAACGGTTTTTAATTATTGCTAATTCATATTTCCGCTTTTTTGTAAAGTGAGTAGCGAACGGTTGGAGTGTAATTTTCGCTGAATAGATCGATTCTTATAATTCTTTCTGTTGTTATTTACATCACAAATTCAATTTTCAAGATTATAATGCGCTAAACCACCTTGGATTGCCCTCTGGTTGTACACTCGTGTGGAAGAAGACAAGGTCAAGCCATGTTGTAGTCATATTTAAGCTATACCATGTTTACCCCATATATACCTTAACTATACTACAACTTTACTACAACTATACCTGGAGAGTAAATTAGAGGTAAGTTTAAGGTACGGTTGTAGTAACGATGGGGTAAACATGGTATGGCTTTAGTACAGCTTTAATACTGCTATGGTATATCTTCTTCCAAACCAGTGTAGGACTAGAAAGGGAACAAGGGTGTATTAAAGTTTTTGAAGTTGATACGTTGCCTGTTTCTAAGTACTAAAATAGGGAAGGGCATCTTATGCGTCTGCGATTATATTACTGATTCAAGATTCGAATTGTTCTTCGACGTTAGCCAGAATCTCACAATCACAAAATCCATTATTTACTATTAGCCAGCCGATAACATCATCCGCATTGTCAACATTGATTAAGTTCAAGAACCAAATTGTCAATGTATGGTCTTCCTTGCATTCTTCCTTCTGCAATGCTAAATCCAAATAATAAATAGGCCCTTAAATTTATCTCTACTCATCGGCAGGCTATCTTCAAATTCTTTCCGAACCTTTAATCGAAGTTCATCACGTATCTGTTTGCGCCTGGCTTTGTCTGTCATAAGAAATTACATTGGTCTATTCTTCCTTCCTGAAATCCAAAATAGAACTTTTACATTATATAACAATGGGTTACTTCACTTTAGTTGCTTTGATAGAGCTCTTTAATAGAAGCAAGATGTATATGGAAATGTAAGTTAAACAGTCTTTAAGCCCTTAAAACACACTTATTTCATATTTAATTTGCAACCCATTCAAATTTAATTACTTTTGCCACCCACGGGGGATTAGCTCATTTGGCTAGAGCGCTTGCCTGGCAGGCACTCGTTGATCCGTTTCAGATAGCATTTAAAGCTTGATTCTTCACTCTCTTTTCATTGTCGCACATATTTCGCACGAAATCTAACCTGATTTATTTTATTTGTTAATTAGCGCAATGTAATCAATAGTTATACCTTATAAGATGCCATCATCGGCAAAACTATAGAAACTGTCTTTGCTTATAATGAGATAATCGAGCACTTTTAAATCTAGTAGCTCCGCACCTGCTTTCAGTTTCTTCGTTATTGCAGTGTCTTCTCTGCTTGGATCAAGTTCTCCACTTGGGTGATTGTGGCAAAGTATGATCCCACTTGCACAACTTTTCAACGCTGTTACAAATATCACTTTCGGATCTGTAACTGTACTGCTCAATCCTCCCTGTGAAATGTCTACTACTCCTAAAACCCTATTTCTCCTGTTTAGAAGAAGTATTTTAAACTCTTCTAACAACTCGATTTTGTCCATGTTCCATTGCGGTATCAGAATTTGATAAGCATCGTTAGAACTGCTAATTTGAGGTCTTTCACTAACTTTGTAGTGTGGCTTGTAACTTATTTGTACTTCTGCTACCTTGAAGATTTTCTTTGTCATAGTTATATTAATTATATAACTCAACCAAGCTTTCAGCCTCAACTAAGTAAAGGAGGAACGGAATAAATAGGAGGTGAGAAGGCCACGTGAGCGTTTATGCCGTAGTTCCTTTAAACGTGTTGAGGTGACAAGCTTAGCTTCGTGCAGTAATTAAGATAATATACTCTTATTGCATATCCATTCTTGTTTCGAAAAACCACTGTTAAGGGGTAAGTGTAAATTATGGATACCCCTTAAGTAAGTAGATAGTAGAAGCTAACTCTACCATATCTGTTTAGAAGGTAAGACTGGTAAGTGGCTTCTTTTAATTTGTTACCTTTTAAATCAGTGGCTCACACTGAATGAATAAAGTGAAGCTTGGGCAGATAATCTTATGGAATTATTGTAGTCTTTCAATTATTGATTCCAATGTTATGCTGACAGACCTCATTGTGGAAAATCATCGTAAACCGTAGGAATGTCTTAGGTAAAAATGAACATAACTATTTTAAATCTTCTAGATTTAAAAATTCTGGAACTAATTCACATGTGCTATATCAAACTTATGATTAATCAATGAAAAGGTTACATTTGATTTGGTTAAAACAGTTCATAATTAATTTTAGTCGCCTTAAAATAGTAATTAAATTGATGACTTGCATATTAGGGTGAACTATCAAGACACCATTGTTTAATGAATTTTTACAATGTTGGTAAAGATAAATCGATAGATTAAAGTGTGCCTACCTTTCGAACATAATTGTCGATATAACTTTTTTCAACTTCACGATAGGAGTTATATAATACTCTACGTTAACCTTATTTTATTTACTTTAGCAATTCAGCAATCGCATATTAAGAGATGGAAATAAAACATAAAATTTACGATAGTCGTATAGATTCATTAAACCTGCTACTTGAAGTTAGTATTGAAGATTATTACAATCTGTCCAAAGAAATACTTGATAGTAATGAGTATCAAAGACGTCGCGTAAAATCTTCTGCATCGGTGTATAACTTACTCAAGACAGACTTAAAAGCTGGTTGTGTAATCCCACCAATCGTCTTGGCAGTTGCAATAGATGCTAAACATAAAAAAGAAGAGGATAACATTACACTTTTGAACACTATTATTGAAAATAAGCAAAAGCTCATAATCCTTGACGGGTTGCAACGAACATATACAATTAGAGATATGGTCAAGGAACTTCTTGAAATGGACGATCCAGAAAAAAATCGAATTTTAAAGCAAACTCTTAGGGTTGAAATTTATCTTGGTATAAATAAAATAGGTATACTATATAGAATGCTAACTCTAAATACGGGTCAAACCCCAATGTCTTCCAGACACCAAATTGAGATAATCTATTCCGATTATATAACAACAGGGTTAGATGATATAAAACTGATAAAAGAAGTCGATGATGAAACTCCGTCTAATCCAGGTGAATATAAATTTAAGGATATAATAGACGGGTTTACATCATATTTAGAACGTGATTATTTGACGATCGAGCGTACAGATATTTTAGACAATATTAGGAGTCTTGAAAAGCTAGCGACTGCGAATAAGGAATCAGACCTTTTTGTCATTTTCACCAAGACATATGATCACTTTGTGAAAAAGATCGTAGAATTAGGTGTTACATGGAATTATCAAGAAGAAAACTTTAGTCCTAAATTAACAGGCTATCCTTTTGCTAGAACAACAATCAAGATCTTTAACAAATCACAAACTATGACTGGATTTGGATCTGCAATCGGAAAGCTTTTAGATTTCAAAGCAATCAAAAACATTGAAGAGTTAGATCAAATGATTGATAATATAAAGACATCAGATATTGATAAGGATCTCAACCAAATAATTATTAAGCTTGATAACATTAGAAATATCGCCAAGAAGATCGGAAATGACCAACGAATGCTGTTTCATTTCTTTTTTAGAGAATTATTTGACTCTAAGTCGGATGGCTATCTGAATATTGCTGGTTCTATTGGAGAAGCATATAAACAATATGAAAGAAAAACACAATAACTTATGTCAACGGACTTTCATGGTTTAACACAGTTGCAATTTAATGCCGATAGGCAGACTTTTATAAAGTCAGATGATCCCGGGGACAATTATATAGAAATCGAATATATACCTACATCTACATCGAGTTGGGATAGTGCTCTATTTGACATTTATTTTTTTGAAAATCCTTACTTAAGTGCAGAGAACGATGTTTTTGAAGTAGACTTCTACGGTGTTGAGGAGAGAGTAGGATGGATTTTTCCCATTACTATTCTTGAATCTAATGAAAATGACTATCAGAATTTTAAAAATTTAAATAATTATAAATTTATAGCCTATAAAAAGCTTTTAGAAGGCAGTTTAAGATTTTTAGGGGATGAACCAAAAGAAAATTATAATCTTCGTGACTTTTATAATGAGTGTTCAATATGCATCCTTTCGAAAAACGTCACATCTACAGTTACTAATTTTAATATTGACGACTATATATTATCATTTTATAACTTTGGATATTTGAGTTATGATCAAAATAATGGATCAAAAGCTGCTGCTATATTTGATAAGTCAGATTTTATTGTAACAATGCGTAGTTTGGACAGAAAAAAGATTACTTTGAAACAATCCTCATTCAGTGTCAAAAATAACGATTTCATAAGAGCATTATATCATGAACATTTGCTTCAGTCGGGAAATCATGTTATACGCTTTATATTTCTTTATCAAATCATTGAAGATCTAATGCAAGTGGAATTCAATAGTCAGTTCGACAACTATTTAGTGGATTTCCAGGAAAAGACTATTGGTAAAAACGACTTGAAAGAATCCCTCATTAAAGCATCTAGTGAAAGGACTTTAGTTAAGTATATTTTTAATAGATGCACGCTATTTCCAGAAATAAAGGATGCTTTTAAAGAAGAATGTCTTGTTCTTTTTAGCAATGTCAACAAAACATTAAAGAATCCTGATTCAATTTCTGATAGCATTTATGATCTTAGAAACCTGATTACTCATCAATTTAGAGATTTGAGACATTATGATAATCAATTGTCTAGAGTAATTGAAGTTTTTGAACGTCTTATAACAAACACACTTTTAACCTACAGGTAACATTCGTAAGACTGACATTCCTTTTTTTTAAATAAACATATATCAGATGTATCGTAAATCTTCAGGACGTAGGTATTTCATATGTTTTAACCGTTAATGGTTCTTCAAAAATAAATATTTACCGTGACTATGCTCTTATTATACCCAGTCGGATAGATCAAAATCGAGCTCCTTCAGGTCTTGGCATACCGCCGCTTGGGAGCTATAGGTCAATTATACTTTAAATTATGTAATAGTATTTGCCTAATACAAGGCATTCTTCCCCCGTCTTTAATATATTTTTTATTTCATCTGATGGTTTATTCATATGTGACAGTAGAAATCAGTAGTTCACAATGAAGTTCTAGCAATGAAGTTAGTAACACCTTGATACATCAAGTCGACTTGCTCCTTTGTATATTCTGAATACTTACCATGCGCAGCTTTGTTCCTTAGGTCAAGCCAAGTTGTAATTGCTTTCTGATCCAACTTATTATATGTTCCTCCATTCGCTAAATCTGCATTTAGCAAGTCGGCTTTTTTTGGCGACAACTTTCCGCCCTTTTCTACCTCTACAGGAATCTCTTCCTTGCCACATAACTGTCGCAGATGTTCTTCAAGTACACTACCAGTCATCACCGCTGCCGGATCTTTATATCCCTCCTGCAATAAATACTCCGCCATTTCTAGGAAGTCAGAGAAGATCTCTGCAGAAACTAAACCTTTTATAGTGAATAGCCATCCATTGTCAATCTCTTGTTTAACAGCAGTCAAAATACCTATAGCAACAACAGTATGTGATGGTGCACTATCCTTAACTCTATCCTGAAACTCTATATAGTAGGGATGGCTTTCGCCAAATAGGCTCTTAAGAAAAGACAATGAGCTCGAGCGAAGCTGGTTGAATAATAATGTATTAACTGAAGCGCCGTGTCGACTCATACCCTCAATTGTTCTTTGAGTTGACAAAACTTCTTCACTAAGCTTAATCAATACGTTGATTCTTGTTTTAATATCTTCGAGCTTCATATCTGTTCTGTATCTGTCTCAAAGCTATGAGAATTAGAGCAAACAGCCAATAGTTTATCATAAGCTCACCGAAATTGCGATTGGAGCTGTAGGTCTTTGAAGAAAGAGTGCTCTCATTATAGCCTTTAACAATTATAGTGACCAAGCAAGGGTATGAACAATTTTACTTCAGGTGGGGTAAAGAAACATAATCAAATATAAAATGTGCCTGCAATTACGGAAGTTATAATAGCAGTACTTACATTGTGCCGTTGTTTATAAGGTATAAACAGTACATTTTTATTACCTGATGTCACCTTATAAAAAGTGATTTACACTAACTGTGGCTAGTTAATCTTTACCATCACATCTTTATTAATTTAGTCTCTAACACTACTTTCCAAACTTAGCCCTTAATTGCTCTAACATATCTAAATTTGAAGTTTGGTCTATATTTTTAGATGAATTATTTCTTAATTGATTTGCTTGTGATATGATATCGTTAATCATAGCTTTACCGTAACCATTCCGTTTAAGTTTAGAAACTATTTCTTCTATAGGTGAGCCATTTAATATCATATTATAAGCAAAAATGATATTTTCTGCCATTAAACTTATGGAATTAATTTCATTAATATTTCCCGAACTGTCCGCCTTACCTTCCATTCGTATCATTCTTTTATCTAGCCCTCTTATGGTATTTAAGATTTCTAGCATTACATCGTCTTTAGGACGTTTTGCAATGGAAGGACTGATTGGATTTGAATGCAATATTGCATCAAACTTCTCTTCAAACTCTGGCCAATATTTATTAAATACCTTCTCGATTATCGCTGGTTTTAGGGGTACTTCACTCAAATTATTGATGGTAATTAGCAATTGTTCGAGGCTTTCCTTATTGTATAGTGTGTGATTAAATTGCGCTAGTGGATTTTCTAATTCGGCAGGTTCTAAGTCTACCAAGAATGTACATACCCTACTCGAACTTAGTCCTTTCGCAATTGCACCTGCCTCAAATAAGATCCAAGGTTTACTTTTATTTTCCTTTGTTAAACAGATGATACCTAAAGATGTATCTGCTAACTCACTTATAATTTCAGAAAACCACAAAGCTCCTCGGTCGATTGACCTGCTTGACAGCCAAGGTTCTGAGGATTGAATTGTACATTGAAGCCATGTATCTATCAATTCTGCAACTTGCTTACTCTTTTCACCGGACCAGCTTATAAAAACTTTCATATTTATCAAGAGATTAAATTAAATTCCTCCACAATATAGAGTTAATACCTCTCTCTGCTTTGATTAAATTCAATGTGAAGTAATGCGATCAATTATAATTGTGAATAACCGGCTAGTCCGAAGTAAGTGTTTCATTTTACCCAACTTGACTAAACGTTACCAAGGTTTTGAATATTTATTGCTTAATATCACCTAATGAAGAAAATTCTAACCGTTTCTATCCGATCAAGCCAGGGCGAAGAGCCCTAGCTGAATATGTACAATTTAAATTTGATTGGGTTAAAATATAATGATCTAATATAAAATGTGCCTGCGGTTACGGAAGTCACAATACCAGTACTGACATCCCCCCGTTGTTTGTTTATAAGGTATAAACACTTTATTTATTACCCAATGTCACCTTATAAAAAGTGATACAGGATATTACAGACTATGAAGCCAGGGCGATCAGCCCTAGCTGAATTTTGTAATATTATAATGAAATAGATAAAACGTTCTAGGAGAATGATGGGTGTGTGATCTTGGAGAAATACCGGCAGCAGCCCGATTTAACACGCGCATAATGGTCTTTGGAGAAATCTAATGCTAATGTTTTGTTTCCACAATATGTTTAGTGTAACTTAAGGTTTAAGAGTCTTACTGCAATCAGCTTACTTATAGCAAATTGTGGATTTGTATAGCCTAATTATGATTATTTAATTCAACTATTCAGTATAAAATCGGTCATAAATGTATGCGTGTTTTCCACCGGTGTGTATAACATTTAGAATCCTTATTAAAGCAACAACTTATCTTTGTTAAAGTAGAAGAGGGTTAGTACTGGACATACTAACCCTCATTAAAATTCTGCATTCAATCGGTATGAAAGTAACAATCGAAGTCAGAAATGGTACTAATGTACCAGTATTGTTTATCAAAGTTAAGGTAAACGCCAGCAGTATAATAAGTTTAATATGCAGTTTTTATCAACACTCTGTTCAAAACGCAGTGAGTGCGGTTCTGATGTGGATAAACCTGTATTTATTACCTACACCTTACATAATGTAAGTAGGTAGTAAGATTTGAGGAGAAGGGAACATTAATGTGTTCCCTTTTTTAATATACTCTAAATGTATTTCTTACTGCATCAAACATATTAGCATCATTATTGAAAGAATCTGTCGCACCACTAAAAGTAAGAATATATTCTGTTTTGCCGAATAAATAGACATAAGAAGTAAACTTCATAGGAATCCCGTTTATAGTATTTACATAGTGGGCAAATAAGAATTTGTATCCATCCACGACTAATCCCTTGCCAGTTATATATGAGTTACCAATAACTAAATGAGCTGCAAGGTCTTGATTTGAAACTGCATTCATCTGTTCAATCGTTCCGTTATGTTGCTGCACGTTACGTGTTACTCTAATTGAGTTTCCATTATAGCTTGTTGATAAGTACGGCAATCCACTATCCGTTATCAATGTGTAATTCAGTGGCGTAGTAAGTCCAAATCTATAATAATCACTTTTGAAGAACGTCTGAGAATAAGCTGAAGGTAACGCCAAAGCTAAAAGTAGCAAGAGTGAGAGTGTTTTCATACTCTAATCTAACTTTTAAATCAACCAGCATCAATAGCAAGTTCTTGCTATTGTATTATTAAACAGAACAGGTTCCTTTATTTATTGACCTCGATACTTATTGAATACAAAGGTGCACCTAATGGTGCTTCTTTTAATAGAATAAAATGTAAAGTATCATCTGCAAATTCGGTGCTGGTGATATTATGCTTGGATACTGATGCTTCATTTTCTTTATACCCTCTAATCTTCAATCCCTTCAAAGCTTCAATATAGTTTTTGTAATCTGGTGTTACAAATGTTGTAGAGGTAAATGTCTTATTGATTAAATAGTAATCACTACCACTAGTATCAACCTTAGGTCGGTAATAAGTTACTGTGTCAACCCAAGCAGGTTGAACTTCCATAACATAACCTATGCTATCAAATAGCACATCAAGTCCACTTATTGACTTATTGGAGCTGATATCTTTTAACCTCTTAATAATATCATTCGGTTCGTTTTTTGGTGAACTGCATGCTACAATAAAGGCTAATAATAGGATTGAGAGACTGATATTCTTCATGCATCTAAGCTACTATAAATATCCATTACCTACCAAAATAGGAAATGAAGTTAACAAAAAATGAAGTAGAACAAATAGCACAAACTATAAATACAGATTATGCTTCACTAATGGCTTTTATAACAGTAGGAAGTGGTGGAACAGGCTTTAACACAGATCGCAAAATCATCATCCAATTTGAACCTGCATGGTTTAAGAAGTATGTAAAGACCAGGAATGTAAAAGGTAAAGAATCATGATCTATAATTGATTTAAACAAGGTAGAAGGTCAGAAAACAGAATGGTTAGCATTTAATGCAGCCTTTAAAATCAACCCACAATCAGCACTCCTAAGTACATCAATTGGTCTGATGCAAGTAATGGGATTTAATTATTCTACGTGCGGTTACAAGTCAGTAAATGCGATGTGGGATGACTTCAAAACAGGTGAATATGCACAAGTAAAAGGTGCTGCACAGTTCATCAAGAATACACCAAAACTTCATAAAGCACTTAAAGCTCAAAATTGGTCTATGGTTGCTTACTACTATAAACAGGAATAACATCATGAACTCATTAAGCATCTATGACCACATAATAGATATCGAAGATAGGCATTCCTTATTTGCAACCTACAGAATCACTGAACAGGGATTCCTACTTGGTTACTTATATTCAGAATTAGATTTAGAGGGTAATAGTATATGGCGGTGTACTACTACAGCATTAGTACCGTTACAAGACAACATTGGCAGTCATATAGATGTAATGTTAAATGAATAAAAATAATGTTAACTTTATTGAACAGGTGTAAATACAGTTAAACACGCACCAATGACCTCTATCGATTAACGTTGGTAGGGGTTTTATTTGAATAGACCTGCTATTAGCGAACCACCTGCGAATTGAGGAGAAAATGGACGCAGAGGCAATCCGCAGGATTACTGCGTGTTATTTTAAGGAGACGAAATGTAGTCTAAGTTTGCCTTTTCATCAGATTTTATATTTAAGATTTGTCTGCCTTTACTAATAAATAGTTAACAAAAGAACTGCATGCCACTAGCATAAATTTGGCATCCTCATGCTTTACATTAGACTCTTCTAACATTTTATGCCGAATACCCTCGGCATCACTCGTCCATCCGTAAAGCACAGAAAATGCACTCTTCAACGCTGGATGTAAATCATAGGATTTTTCTAATTCTGCCAAGGCTTGACCTAGAGTAGCCTTCGGCTTATTAACGATGATACTGCAAAGCGACTCAATTGCACTAATTGATTCTTTAATTGAATTACGATAATCGGGGGTTTCTCGATCAGCGAACAGTTCTAAAGCCCTTTTTAAATGTTCATGAACAGGTTTAAATTTAGTACTGTCAATTAATGCTGTTTCAATGCTTTCAAGTTCTTGTTCGGCTGTGATATCTACAATCATTTTATCAATGAACCTATATCCGGAAAGATACTTCTCTAGTACTATATTAATCAACGTGATGAATCTTTTAGCGATGTTTGTATCTATTGCAGGATCATTCGCAATGAATTGAAGTATATCATATAAATGATACCATTCGCCATTCAGTATGTCTTCTTTAATCTTATATGCGGCATTATAGGTGCTTTTGAGATCATCTATTATTAATTCATAATGATGTACCCATAATCTTTTTAACATAGAATTAACGGGATCGCTATGACTAAGATTCTCTGGGCGGTTTACCCAAAGCACAGTGGATAGAACATTCCATATTTGATTTCTTAATGGGGCATCAGCACTATCAATTTGTATGGTAGATCTAATTGGCTTGAGTCCTTTACGTTGAGAAAATGAAAGCATATATTTCTATTAGTATAATAAATATATAAATAAAATTCAGCAATGCATTAAGCTCACCGCCTGCGAATTGAGGAGAAAATGGACGCAGAGAGAATACCGTAGGTATGACTGCGTGCTATGTCGCAGACACAAGGCGTAGCCGTAGTTTTCCCGATGCGTAGGTGAGCACATTATAACAGATAGCTGATTCATTTAAAGTGAATGAGTGCAACGAATATCAATTTGAATGAGAGGCAAGATATCATGAAGCGACGAACTTTGCGGAAGGCAATAAGTGTGACAGATTAATGGGGAGGGGTGTGAAGCCAGGATAAACTTATCCTTGCTGAACTGGATGGAGATCTGGCATTCTTAATGCACAGCTTAGGAATGCGGAATACCATTTTTCCTAGGCACTGGCTTTAATAATACCACAGGCTAAATGATAGAACGAATAGTCCGCGATGCCCTTCTTGAAGAATCACTGAACCAAGTATACCTTATAAACAAATGACTACACTTAGCCTTCGGCTCACTTAAGCCGCTTTTGAGAGAGGGCTAAGTTCAGGAATGAAATAAACTGTGTGCATATTATTCTTGTAAAAGATGATAGATGGTCGCTTCTTAAAATTAGTTATTCCAAGGTATTATTATTCCAATATCTAATGAATTTCTTTCCTTCATCTGTAAATATGTATCTACCTGTTGCAGATGTATTCTTGTCCCTATTTATAAAGTCTTCCTGTAATAATGTTTTTATAATTTTATCTGCAGGATCAACTGTGTATTTATTCTGAATTTTTTGAATAGTTTCGTTAACATTACTCAACCCATTATCTGATCTTAAGACATTGTATACCCGTTTATAAGTCTCTTGTTCAGATGATCCTCTTCCAATTTCTGCATTATCCTCGTCACGTTGCTTCTGTAGTTCCGCTAGTTTCGTGATTGCGACATCTCTTTCAGTCTGGGCCGAAGCCTTTGCCAGTCTTTCATTTTCTAATTTCAGCTCCAAGGTTTGAAGGGCTTCTTTCACTATTATATAATCACTTTTCAAAACAACTGAATTCTTGTCTGTCCATTGAGCTATTTTCGGAATAACTAATTTCTCATAACAGTCAGTTATAAATCTCGAAATGCTAAGCATCACATAAGTAAAAACTAGCACCCCAACAGTTATTAGTACGACGTGTAATAGGTTGATTATAAATGGCTTCTCTTCATAGTAGCAATTGATAAAATTTAGTCGACTGGCTAATTTGTAATCACTATCAAAATAAAATAAACTATAGACAAGCGACCAATTATGAATTAGCCATACTACAATTAACGTCCCAAAAAACGGATTTGTAGTTCTTTCTTTAATGTTATCAAGTATAGAGTTGAGAGAGTCTTTTATCATATTTATTAATTGAACAGTAAGTATAAACAAAAAGAGCCACATTTCTGCGGCTCTAATCATTGGTGTGTGGTAATATTTAATTGTCTTTTACGAACCGGATTGATCTCTTCTCCGCTGGAAATGTTGTTGTTCCATCGCCACTTGCAGAGGTATGATAAATCGAGCCTCTCAAACCAGCTGGCTGCTCTTTGCTATCGTAGCTTGATGTTGAAACTTCAAACAGCAATGGGTAAAATACGTATGTGGTATTTCCATTATTTGTACCTGACGCCACCTGAATTGAAGATGAAGTCCAGAATGAAGCTACAACGCCTTTATCAGAGTAGTCTTTAATAAGCGTACTGCTTGAAAACGAGTAACCAGTCGCTACGAGATTTAAGCCAGTAGAATTATTTCCTGCCAATGCTGAATTAGTCCATCCTGTACTTGATATTAATTTCTGGGATGCAGTAGCATCAGTGTACAGATTAGTTCCATCCAGTTTCGTTCCGACAGATGCCATCAATGTTTTTACATCAGCCTCTGTGGGGATTCTCCATCCAGTAGGCATTCCCGTGAGGGCTTTTACTTCCGGGTAAGAATATAATTTCCCTACCCTTGGATCATTAGCACCATCATTGTAATTAACTCCACCAGTACCATTATAGTTTACCGTTGTCCATGTTTGAGTGCCAATTGCAGTAGTGCTATATGCAGCTCCATTGATGGTGATTTCATTTTTTGATTGTTCTTGTTCCGGTGCGTCATTACTTTTAGAACATGAGGCTACGATCAACAAGCATATTGCTGAGAGCATTAGGATAGAGTGTTTCATAATTTAATTAAGTGTTACTACGTGTTTTGAATTAATTTGTTAAAGATGGACTGCGGTGTAGCAGTGATATAGAAGTAGGCGGAAATGTAATTTAGAACATGGTTGAGATTAAGATCGCTGAAGCGCGGAATAGTGAATAACTGTTCCTCCGTGTAACTATCTTTTGAAAGAGTTGAAAGCACCATGTCACCGTCGTATCGGACGATAGATAATGTCAACTCAACTAAACCACTGTTAACATCTTTGTACAGTTGTCTATACTTTCCATTTGTGCCTGGATCAATGTCGAAATTGTTGAAATAGAGTGTAGTGCCATTAATGTGGTAAATCTTTCCGGGGGAGACAACGTCGAGCATCACTTGCGCAGTAATAAAATCAAACTCGCTTGGCTTCCAAGCATATAAGTCCTTGGTCTTGATGAGATAGTATTGATAAAGGCTTTTGAAAATATGATCCACGTAATCATTTTCCTCCATAAAGTCAGTTGCCTGAAACCGTACTATTTCTTGAACCTTTGCACTTGCAGCATCTGTATGCTCAATGATGATTGTTCGGTGAATCAGGGCGGATCTATCTTCAAACATCTGTAAGATGTCATGATTCTTTATAGTCAATGTTCTAATGAGTAGTTTGGGCATGATCTAGGTTGTACCGATAATCCCAACTCGGCTTTTAAACACAATAAGCGCTGGGATTGGAGACTTAAACTGTCATTGGAAACCCCTAGGAAGGTTATCGTGAACAGGATAGCCCCCATCCCAACGCTTATAGCGCATGGGCGGGTAACTAACTCTGTCTTGTCACAATTGATGATTCCATTGAATCTTCAATGTTAATTGCGGTGAATTTACTACCAGTATGATTAAATAGGGAACGGAGTAATTCATTATAAATTCTACCGCCAAACCGTGAGATCGATTCTGTATCAGCAGAAATGTAAATTATGTAATTCCCGTATTTATTCTTGCTTAAAGTTAAATTATAGAAGTAGGATATACATTCTTTAACCAGATATGGGTACTTAGAATTACCCACATGATCTACCGTTACTATAGTACGATACTTTGAGGATTCAAAGACTGTCAGCAATTGAAGTCCATCTAGCACGATCTGATCAAATGCTGTTGTTACTGCTTCATTTCTTAATTGCTCTATTGTAGGAGCTTCATTTTGTTGTTCTGATTTCTTAGCCATTGTTATAACTGATTTAAATAGTGAATTGATTGGACGATTGAATATTGGCTTGTATGTGCTTTAAAAGGTGAAGAGGGTGAAGAGATTCTTTTAAAGATGTTTTACCTTTTAAACAAGAAATGCCCACTGATAATCAGCAGGCATCTTAATGTTGTGGTTCTTAAAGTACTCTTATAAAGCGCTCGGGGTTGACTTGCAGACACCTTTCAAAGAAGCTTGGGTAATCTTCACGTTTAACAATTTCGGTGCTGTAACTCCTGATAGAGTATTTATCTATCAGTGCTTGGATCTCTTTTTCAAAGGGGCATTGAAAGAATTGGTATTCGATCTTAAAATTAGTCATCACATCGCACTCTAGGTGAAAATAGAAATGGGGTGTGAGGACACAATATAGACCACTCACATCTAGTGGGCAAGCTTTTAGATTTAGTTCAATCATAACTCGATCCTCTTTGTTTGGTAGCTTACTGTAAAGTTCTTTGACACTTTCCACAACAAAATGGTACATGTCATGTATTACTGGGTTTATTTTCTTCTGCGTGTCACTAGCATTAACATGCATTTTCTTATAGTTCTTAGAGACTGTTTTAGTGCTACTCCACATCGCTTCCATTTCAGCGAGTAAGCGTTGATCCTTGTTGCTTTCTTGAGAGTGCTTGTTAAATTCTGTCATTTCATTTGTTTAAAAGGTGAATTACTGATAGTTATTACTGAAGTAAAAAGCGGTTTTTATCCTGCTATAGAAAGCTTGAATATCTTTTTACTTCCCGTCGAGGCGATGCTCGGGGCTGTTGTCCTAACTGGTGCTTTTCACGCTTCATAAACAGAAAATTCTTATGGGAATGGTTACTTAGAAGATTATAATTAAACTATTTCACCTTTTAAATAGTGAAGGAATGTGGCATTTGGAAGTAATGTCTGTGAGTAGAACCTAGTAATTCATTCGAGCTTTTAATAATGTTGCTAGGGGGGGATGGTGGAACTGTCGGCTGAAAATTTTTATATTTACAAAATGTAATTACCGTCATCACATTTACAATTGTGAGTTATACAATCAAGTACCCGCTTAAAATCTGGATAACAAGTGTGCTAACAGGTCCGATTCTATTGATATTTAAATATGGTATTCCCAAAGTCCTTGACTATATTCCTTCTTATGACTTCTTGCAATATTATTTTGTTGCCATTCTGATAGGAGGTGTAATTACCAGTCCTGCATGCATGTTCTTATGGATATGTTGTGCTTGGTTGGTTCGGATAGCCTTACCAACTCTCTTGATTAAGGTGCTACTTGCAATGCTCTGCATAATATGTTGCATCTCTATCTTTGTATTATTATCCTTGCCGGATTTAAGTACATTTTGGAATTATGGTAATGTTATATTAATGGGCAGCTACTGCCTACCTCTCATCCTTGGCGTCATGTTTTATAAACTAGCTAATGAGAAAAGGAATTAATGAAGTGGCTGAAATTCCCCTGACATACGCAAACTATACATTATTATATTAATACTAATTAGAGTATGTGTGAGGAATTTTCTTGCACACGCCAGCGGTTTTTCGTATCTTTAAGTATATCAAAAGGCTCCTTTCTTAGTCTTTATTCTATGATATACCTTACTAGAGATACTCTTATAAGAGACTTAGATCAAAATGTTTATGATGGAAATGAAAAATGAATTATGTCAAAGGGCAATTCGTGTGCCTACCCTATATGCCGAAATTTCACTCGGCTTTAAAATACACTGATACACTTGTATATGTCGCTCTGAGATCCTTCGACAACGAGTATAATGGATGTTACCCTGCGTATGAAACAATAGCCAAACGAGCGGGATGTAACAGACTTTTTGTTATCAACGCTATTAAAAGACTGGAATTAAATGGATTAATTCAGGTGAAGAGATCAAAGAAGATTAAGACAGTTAACAGATATACTTTCACACCAGAATATATGTTTGAGCAGATACCTTACCAGTTCTTTGATGCGAATGACCTAACACTATATGAGAAATCTATGTTGTTGTGCATACGGCGCTTATACAGACAATACAATTTAGCTTACATTGGATCACTTAAAACATTAGCTAGGTCTGTAGGATTAACATACAAAGTCGTACATAAACATATCTCATCCCTTATAACTAAGGGCTATATTGTTAAAGTTGAAGGCCGAATAAAAAATAAATCTAGGCTTACTGATAAAATAGATTGGCCTTGGGATTATAATGGTATATTTAAACCAACACCTATCAGTCCAAAACTCATAGTAGGATGAGCACATTTTATATTTTAAGGGGTTAAACAAAGAGGTTTACATTATTATTGTGCTGACCTTGTTGTGTTCAAATTAATTAAATTATGCTTCCTCTCCAAAATTTTGCACATTCTGACAGAACGAGATTTTGTACCATTCACGTCAATTATGTTATCAATAGCTTGTGCAGAGCCATCGAGTTGTTTTATATCACGTTTAAGTAACTTCTTATAACCGTTGAACTCTCTGACATTAAAGTAGGTGCGGATATCAGTGCTTTTAGCAGTTGCGTTGACATTGAACTCAATAAAAAGAGCTTGGAGCTTTTCCTTAACTTCAGATATAGGATAGCTAACGCCACACTTAAATTGCATGTAGACTGCCTCGATCATACCTTGATGTATTTTTCCATTACAGATATCGTGCTTTAATAGTTCTCGCTCTATTGAAGTTTTACTATATTGTAACGCTTGGATCTGATCGTAGCCAAGGATTTCGACTGCTCTTACTACCAATGGAAACCTTTTACAGATTTCTGTATAGGTCTCGGTCGCTCCAAGCGAATCTTGATTTTCATGCAAGATGATCTGTTCACATGCCCAACGTATACCGTCTTTCGAATAACGTCTCATGTCTTTACTCATAGATTCCAACTCTTCAGGTAAATAGATTTTTCTCTCCTCGGTGATGTTATATAAATCTGACATTAGATAAGTAAGCCCAGGTGCAATCTCATCACCATAGCACATCTTTAATCTATAGTCATATAGATAGTTATCATATTTAAAATAATCGAGATCGCCATTAATATCAAGAAGGTTGGCATAGGGCTTGATTCTTGTCAATGCTTCACCAAAAATATCATCTCTTAGATAATCATCAGTTACTGTTGCTTGAATTTCTAACATATGCTCATATCGACGTTTAGATAATTGAAAGTCGTTTACAGCCTGTTCTTCTAGTTTTACAAACGTATTGTGCTTGATGTTGATTATGTGTGTAGCAGTATTTATACGATCTCCAATCTCACCTGATCGGTGAGGATGTCTAAATCTACCTAGGATCTGGTAGGTATCAGTATTAGGATCAATAATAGTATGGTCTGCATAGTGTATATCTGTTATTATTAGAACGTCTGGTATGAAAGACAAACCTTGAATATCAAGTCCATTGAAGAAGCTACTTGTTAAGAAGTTGTACTTTGCAATTTTCTGGGTATCAATTTTGCTATCTACATTTTCGTACCCTTTTAACTTTAGATCCTTGACACCATCCTCCGAACAATATATATTAGCTTGTGATTCAAGACCACCAAGCTTAATCAAAGCATCGATTCCATTCAGAGTGTTGTAAAAAACAAATAGCAGTTCGCCAGTATAACTATTTAGATACTCTTTAAATGCTGCTCCTGTGTTATTAACATATTTTAAATAAATGTCTTTTCGTACAGGTCTCTCATGTTGAACCTTAACGAACTCAAAACTTTTGAATCTAGGATGTGACGGTTTAAAAGGTGTAGCTGATATCATAGCTTTATGTTTAAAGTCAAAGAAGTCCTGCATGGCAATTGAAATATTGACCCTGTAACCACTGTCCTTGGTAAGTTTATGGCACTCATCGCAAAGAATAAAGTAATCAGTGAAAGGATTTCCACCCGCTTCTCTTACTGCTTTGATTACTTTCCATAAACCTTCTGGCGTTGATAGGAACTTAATCCTTTTACCTCTGCTACCTTTTATATGTTTTATAAGGTCTGATACTTTTTGTTGCTCGGTTACTGGCATAGTATAATCGATACTCTTGTGGAAGTTATGTTTACTATAGATCTGGCTTTTATGTGGCAGGAGGATAATGCTGTTCCGATCTGACTTAATTTCTCCGTATGTAGCACCCCATCCGGTGACTACCTTATTTAGTATCATATTAGATGGCATAGGGTTGAGCTGGAGCTCGTCTTGAATAGTTTCTGCGCTTGAATATATAATTCTATCGTAGTTTTTGATTGGCTCTATCATGATGTGCTATTTGTTTAATGATGAAGTATTATCTATAGACAAGTCTATTTGGATCTGTCTTTCCTCTATGTCTAGATACATGTTACTCTCGTAGTTATCCCAATCACCGTAGAATTCTTGTTGGTCAAGAAGCGCATTGTCAATCATTAAATCAACATCATCTTGCTTGGCCATTTCACTTTCTACTCGGGCTTGTAAGTTTTGCTCATCAGCGGAGATTGTATAATCATCATTGAAATCTTCTTTTATAGGTTCTGCGACTTCCCATTGGCATATAAAGCGACCATTCGAGGAATCACTAAAGTCTACATAGGCTGCTTTAACGTGAATGATTTTATTATTAATGCTATCTAGAAGTTGATCTGAACCGTGGAAGCTGTTTAGTCTTAGGGTTTGTAGTTGGATCTCGACTCTAAAGTTGACGTCAAATTTCTCTTTTTTGTCAAACTTCCAGAGAGCGTTTGCAACTTCTACTTCTGTATTTACAATTAGCTGCTTACGCACTGATTGAACAAAGTAATATCCACGACGAGGTGCCAAAGAGGTTGTTTTTACTGGCTTTAGGGAAGTGTAAAATTCCTGTATACGGTCAATCTTGGTTTCTTTCATTTTCTAACATATAAAAACCAGCTTCATTGCTGATTGTTAGACAAATGTCCGTAGAGTCGAAGAGAAGAAAGGCAATAGAAGTTTTATATGATTACATAGAATTATATCCCTGTAGGTGAGGCTGTTGTTTGAATATTGTTTTTAATCATAGCGTGTATATAATCTTTCGGTTCTGATTCAATATGATCTCTATTTAAATAGCCAATCAGTTCAAGAGCATCAAAGAAGAAGTTCGCCTGTGCATCTGTCAACAGAGTTTCCGGTGGAGCGGTTAAACTTGTCTGGTTTATAAGGTAAACCTGTATATAAAGACAGAACTCTACATATAGCTTTTTGATTCGGACAGTTGGCTTTCTTGGATTCAACATTGACGTGGCTTTTAACCTGTCACTCGAAATAGGCTTATCAGTATCAGCGTCATCACCAAAAAGATCATATACCAACTTCTCTCCGAATACTTCTAAAGGAAACTCACGTGCCTCGACTGCTTTATAAATCTGTTCCATCATCCATTTTGCAACAGCAGTATCTTTAACTGCGACACTTCCTGTAACTGGCTTAGCTACCAATTGAAAGTGGTGCTTTGGATCTGCCTCTTTAAATGCAAGTAGGAATTTGGCAACCTCTGACGAAGTTTTGTCATCGTTATAATTCTGCCAGTATGCTACATAACGTGCAGCAATTTGCTCATTCTTTTTAAGAATCAAAAAAAGTAATTCTGTGTAGTGATCTTGTATTCCATACTTCGCACAGACTACTTTAAAGCCCTCTGACAGATGCGAAAATCTTTCTTCATTCATGTAGTCTAAATACAGTGGAACTCCTCCTGCTTGATCTATATTGGCAATATCTGCATCAGTGGTATTTGGAAAGTATGTATGTAACTTGTTGAAGTCAGGATGAAGGATCGTATCGTACATTTTATTAAATGGATTCGCATTAGGCTACTCCGGTATAAAGATATTAACCATATTGAATTTAACAAGTCTAAAAGGGTGTGGGAGAATACCGGCGAAGTCAAATTCACCTATCCATAATGATTATGGTGCGCTTTATGATCAGTAATTGATATGTGCTGTCATTCTTTTAAAAGGTAACAAGTATTTAAAAGCAAGATGGCGGAAAACCACCTTGCTCACTCTTTTATTTCTCCAACGAATTGGCAACAATCTCATTGGCACTGTCAATTACATCTGGATCAAATGAATCGAGATACACTGCTGTTGTTTTGTTTCCATATTCATGTCCCAAAGCTTCGGCAATAATCTCAATGCTAAAGCCTAGCTTTTTACAAATAGTTGCCCAAGAGTGCCTTGATGTATATGTTGTAATTGTTTCATCAGTTTCAATCGTATCTGCCATTCGTTTAAGATATTTATTAGCTAACCTAGTTCGATCTTTAATAAGCCTCAATCGTTCTTCATCATTTTTCGTTCTTCTATTTATAATAGGCAGAATAAAACCGTACGGTTGCTTTTTATAAAGGCCAATTATCGCCAATGCTTGTGGTAACAACTTGATATCGTAGTGTTTTCCCGTTTTCTGACGCTTGTATGTGATCCTACCATTCTTGATATTATCTGTACTTAACAACGCAAGATCTACAATTGAGATCCCCATCAAGTAGAAGGAAAGCATGAACCAGTTCCTGACATGCCAAACCGTAGAACTTTCAGGTAAGTTAAGATCCAGGATTTCTTTGATAAGCAATTTGTCAATAGCTCTTTTTTTTGTCTTCTCTGGCTTCAACGTAATATCATGAAACGGATAAAGACTCCGGTCAACAAGTTTGTGTTTAATAGCCTTATTATAAAATGCTCGTAACGTTCTTAAATAGAAAAATGCAGTGTTGTGCTTTACTCCACTTCTCATTAGGTGCTTATTATACTTATCCAAGAATTGGTAATCTATGTTTTCAAAGTAAAGGTCGTTAGGGTGAAACTTATTAAGCGCATTTAAGCTGCTCTCATAAACCCAGGCATTTCCTATCTTATTATCTAACCGTAATTCTGCTATCAGTTCATTTACAAATGTCTCAATGGTCTGCTTCACCTCAACTTTCGGAATAACCGCAACAGGAGTCGGGTTAAAAAACTGTACCACTTTATCATCCTCTGCTAACAACAATTCAGATTGTAGGCTTGCGAACTCTTTTAATATACGTTTGTTTAATGCCGATGATTGCGGGTGACACTTTAATACCAGTTTCTTTTCATCATCCCATTGCTCTTTCTGAAGATAGATCTTCACTGAACGAATCGTAGATTTTCCACGATGGTAGATTCTAAAGCAAAGGGGATATGCATTGTCCTTGTTTACTTTTCTAGTGTCTAAGATAATTTTAATCTTTACCATAATTGATTCTTATGGTTAGATATCGCACGGTTTTCGCACTATTCTCGCACAAACTTCGCATTATTCTAGTAGAATAATACTGAAGAAATGCAAAATGAAAAGAGAGTAAGAGCTCTTTAATAGAACAAGATGTATATGGAAATGTAAGTTAAACGGTGTTTAAACCCTTAAAACACACTTATTTCATATTTAATTTGCAACCCATTCAAATTTAATTACTTTTGCCACCCACGGGGGATTAGCTCATTTGGCTAGAGCGCTTGCCTGGCAGGCAAGAGGTGACCGGTTCGAATCCGGTATTCTCCACACTTCGAAGCCTCTTAGTTAAATCTGGGAGGCTTTATTGTTGCATTGGGGTTCTATATCTGATGTCAGCAACTATCAATGTGCTTAGAATGTGCACACTTAGGGTGTCTAACCATAACTACAAATGTTATGGTAACAATTAAAATCTTCTTAGACAAAAGAAGAATCACAAAGGATGAAACCTATCCGCTTAACTTTAGAATCTATCAATCTAGGTAAGTCTATTACAAGATCTACTAAAATTTACTTGAATGAAAGCCAATGAGATGATCAAAAGAAGTTGATCAGAAATACTAATCATGATGCTAAAATACTGAATAGAAGATTACAAAAAGACATCGCGGATCTACAATCAGAGCTGCTATTGCAGATGATAAGAAAGTGATCGAGTATTTAAACCAGTATCTGTAATCAAAGTGTTATCGTACCTAAGTGGAGAATTTTGCATTAACTACCTCACATATCAATGAACTTCAGATAGATAACAAGATAGGAAATTCTTGGATATATGATAGTGCGCTGAATTTAATCCAGAATAAAAATAGACAGGATGTCAAAATCAGTAAATAATTTCGGGAGTATACCAACTGTAAAGTTTTTCCTGTATAAGATCAATCGTCAAGTGATATCCGTATAAGACACATGTCGGGAACAATCTGGGTACTGTTACTACACTGGTGCAGGTTGGTAGAGGGGTGACAGTGTATTGACAGGGTGTTGCTGGGGGGTTGGTTTACCCCCATGGGTAAACCAACCCCCCAGCAACACCCTGTCACGGGTAAGCCAAAGGTAACTGAATACCCTGCCAACCTGCACCAGTGGGCTACGAGTACCAAAGCCGATCACTACTGGTGGTGGGTTGTTTTTTTAATGGATTTGATGGAATGGGAATGTTGTGAAGCAGGTGCACCGGTAACAAGGGTAACGGTACTGTAATTTGATGTAAAATAGTACTTAAAATTAGATAAAAATGATATCTTGTACTAAGCCATTTAATTATAAGATTATGAGATTTGCCTTTCTCTGCCTATGTTTTTTTGTCCTTTGTTCTTGTCACCAAAAGCCATCTTCAGCCACTGTTGATGCATATTTTAACTACGGTGATTCCATTGAATCGGCAGGTGTAAAAATGATCCCCATAAAAACGTCGGTGGGCGAGTTTAAAGTGTGGACAAAACGTTTTGGTACAAATCCAAAAATAAAAGTGCTTTTACTTCACGGCGGCCCCGCAATGACGCATGAGTATATGGAGTGCTTTGAGACATTTTTTCAGCGGGAGGGGTTTGAGTTTTATGAGTATGACCAGTTAGGGTCATATTATAGTGATCAGCCAAAGGTAAAAGAATTGTGGACGACCGAAAGGTTTGTAGAGGAAGTGGAGCAGGTACGTAAAGCAATTGGTGCAGATAGTACAAATTTTTATGTACTGGGCAATTCCTGGGGAAGTATCCTTGCAATGGAATATGCTTTAAAATATCAGAAGAATTTAAAAGGGGTAGTAGTGGCCAATATGATGGCTAGTGCACCCGAATATGGAAAATATGCGAACGACGTATTAGCTAAACAAATGAAACCCGAAGTATTGGCAGAAGTTAGGGCTTTGGAGTCACAAAAGGATTTTGCGAATCCCCGTTATATGGAATTACTTCTGCCTAATTTTTACCAGGAGCATTTATGTCGTTTAAAAGTATGGCCTGATGCAGTAAACCGCGCTTTTAAACATGCAAATACCGAAATTTATACGTTGATGCAAGGGCCAAGCGAGTTTGGTATTGGCGGGCTGCTTGTAGATTGGGATATTAAGAGCAGGCTGAAAGAAATAGCAGTGCCAACCTTGATGGTGGGAGCTAAATATGATACGATGGATCCAAAAGCGATGGAAGAGCAGAGTAAACTAGTTCAAAATGGGCAGTACCTCTATTGCCCCAATGGTAGTCACCTTGCGATGTGGGATGATCAGAAAATATTTATGGATGGTGTGGTTAAGTTTATTAAAGGTGTAGACGCTAAATAGTAAACTATACCTTATAAATTGATGAAGTTACATTATGCATGGTAAACGTGTAACATCATTATATGGCATGAAATATTGTATCTTAACATTCGTTTTATGAGTTAAAATATTATATTTAATTAATGCAGCAGAGAAGTCGTGTTAACAATGGTCAAAGTAGGATAGATTACCAAAGGATACCCAAGCAGCCCAGCGCAACGGTATCTTATTGGAACGTTGGTATATTGTTACACTTTTCAGTTATCCTCTTTATTCTGGAATCATGGTTTTATTGGAATAAGCTTAAAAATGCCTATTTCGACGAGGCTGCCTTTTTTATTGCCTTCTGGTTTGGCTGTCTTTTATTTGCTTTCAGCCATATCTTTTTAGTTATCATGGACGCCTGGTCGCGCTTCCAAAATTATAAAAGGATAAAGGACAATTTATATATACATGGCTTCAGTCCTAAAATTGCTACCCCTTATATCGGATCAAAATGTCAGCGTACTGCTTTTATGGTCGCAGCAAGGGAATTGGGATTGGAAAAGGAAGTGACAAACTATTATACTAGAATCGGAATCAGATGGTATCACTTTATACCTCGCTTCATGATCCAGGATCCGCTGTTTTTATTCAGGAGATCATTTGTCTCCCGTACTTTTCTGGAGAAATATTACAGGCCGAAATTTAACTTCCGGGAACGGGATATCCATTATAAAATAGCTGATTAATGCTTGCAGGGAACAATTTAAGTAAGAGCTATTCTTCTGGAAAAGCATTAGATAAAGTGACTATCAATATTTCTGCGGGACAAATCTGCGGGTTGCTGGGGAGAAATGGTGCGGGGAAAACAACGTTGTTTAAGATATTATGCGGGTTGGTTAAACCTGATGAAGGGCAGGTTATCATTAATTCTAAGCGCGCTAAACCGATAGGGGGGATCATCGAAAGGCCAGGTCTTTATAATTTCCTGAATGCGTATGATAATATAAAAATCTTTGCTGGTATACAAGGGGCACCTACCGATAAACTATCAATTGAGCAAACCTTGTTGAAAGTTGGGTTGCCTGTAGACCGTAAAGATCCGGTCAGGAATTTTTCCCTTGGGATGAAACAACGGCTTGGAATAGCCATTGCACTAATCAACGATCCAGAGTGCCTGGTACTGGATGAACCTTTCTCGGGATTAGATCCAATAGGGGTGGCATCGCTGATAACATTGATCAGGAAGCTTGCTGAGGAAGAAAATATTGCTATTTTATTATCATCGCATATGATGGGAGAAATCAGCAAATGCTGCCACTTTTTATACGTAATAGAAAAGGGGGAGATTGTGAATGCAGGTATAACCAATGAACTGATCAATCGCCATATTACTAGTTTTAGCATCACGGCAGCAAATCTAATGGCTTCTTCAACTTTAAAAAAATATACAGTAGAAATGGGTACCAATGATGCAAGGGTAGTTTGTACTGCCGCGAAGGTGCCGTCTTTATTAAGCGAATTGCTACAAGAAGGCATTGAGGTAACGGCCTGCACACCGGTGTTAACATTAGAACAACTAATTAAAAAGGCTATTTAATGAGATTACTGCTAGCTGCCGAATTTATAAAGCTGATCAAACAAAGCAAAACGTATTATGCATTAGGGGCAATACTTGTTATTGAAATTCTAATATTAGTCACTGCCTATTTTCAGGGAAGTACAATTCTTGATTTATTACTGGACAACCTTAAACAATCGTTTTATTTTGAAGGGACGCTGTTAAATGGCAACCTGATTATGTATATCGTCCTCAATTCTTTGTGGTTCAATGTGCCGCTGATCCTGATGATTGTAACATCAGGCATTGTGACAGATGAATATAAGGATGGCACAATGCAAACGGTCATGCTGCAGGCGGTAAAAAAGTGGAAGTTTATTACGGCAAAATATATCATAGCGGTATTGTTTACTGTGCTGGTTATTGGTTTTATGATGCTCACCACTTTCATTTTAGCGTACTCGATTTTTGGCAATGGCGATTTGGTGGTATATATCAATACGCTGAACTTTTTTGAGGCTGATGATGCTTTTCACCGGATATGCTGGGCGTTCGCTTCTGGTGCAGTGTCTATGGTTTTCTACTGTGTGGTTAGCTTAACGCTAGCTATTTTTATTAAGGAGGCGGCTAAGACGTGGATTGCGGCGGCGTTGTTTTTGATTATTACTACGCTATTGCTGAAGGTTGATTTTGTATTGCCTGTACTCAATAGTTTTCTCTTTCCAAAGCTGATTGATAACTGGCAGCAGATGTTTTACTATGAGCCAGACTGGACACAGATTCTAATTAATAATGGTATACTCCTACTTTATACGGTGGCGTTTGGTGCTGCGGGTACATATGTATTTCACAAAAAAGATATCGGATGATTAAGACCCTATTTATATTTCTTTTATTTACTACACAGCTTGTCTGTGCCCAGCAGATTGATCAGGATCTTTTACGGATAAAAAAACGGATGGATTCTGTGAAACAATTTTCTGCTTCGCTGGTGCTGGATCTTGATGTTCCTTTTATCAAAATGCCGACTAAAACTGCAAAGATTAATTATTCGATAGGGAAGAAGATGATGTTTTCGTCAAAGGATTTCGTGATGCTGCCCAAGCGGGGACTTGATTTTTCGTTGTCGGAGATTTTTAAGTATCCATTTATTACGGTGGATAGGGGCACGGAAAAGCGTAATGGACGTGTTTTAAAGGTGATCAATATTATCCCAACTACTAATCAATCCGAATTAGCGCTGGCCACACTCTATATGGATACAAAGGCAGTTCGTATAGTACAGTCAGAAATTAATACCCGCAAAGAGGGTTCTTATACTTTGATGATGAACTATGCATTATTAAAAGATATTTTGCCAAGTGATGTGGAAGCTACTTTTGCTATCGAACGACTCAAAATACCGCTTAATTTTATGGGAAAGGGAACTACGATAGATAGGAAGAAAATGCGTAGCATGGAGACTAAAACGGGTAAAATCAAAATGCAAATCAAAGATTATAGCATTAAATATTAATAGGTAGTATCAGTCTTACCATAGAATTGACTGTTTTTAATTTTCTCTTTTTTTTATTGATAGCTTGCTTCTTTAGTATCAGGTTGTTAGATGAGGTGTTGCGATAACGGGCTGCACTTATTTCATATTTAATTTGCAGGACATACAAATTTGGTTACTTTTGCCACCCACCTGACAGCTTCAAGAATACCTGAAGCCTTCATTTTAACTGCTTCAGTAGCCAATAAAGCATTAAGCTTTTTATTGATCAGTAAACGGGGGGATACCAGAGTGGCCAAATGGGACAGACTGTAACTCTGTTGTCGCGAGACTTCGAAGGTTCGAATCCTTCTCCCCCCACTTCATAAAGTCTTTCAGTTCGCACTGGAAGACTTTATTTGTTTAAGCCAATCCAACAAAATTACAATTAGAGTATTAGCATATATAATATAGCCTATCATGACTGAAGTTGAGTTTTTAGCGTATTGCCAGAATCAAGTATCCGGATCATTTACCGATGAAGATCTCGTAACGATGTTAACCGCCTGGGGAAGCATTAAATATGCTGAAGGATACAGTAAAGGCGTAGAAGATACTAGTGGAAAAATAGATGGATCTCCTGTAGCATAGTATTCCTATGCGATGTACGCTGCTTACTTACCGCTGCCTGTTTCTATTTCGATAGTTTTATTGCCTAGCAAATCTTTAATAAAACCATTTTTAGAGTTAATATACAAGGCCGTATAGAAAAGCAAGATCCCTGTAATAATGACAATTAGTTTATTGCGAAAATGTTTGTTGCTAAAAACGCCCGGACGTTTATTGTTTTCTGATTGATTAGTTTTCATTTGAATATATTTTCTTGTATAGGTGATGAAACTAGTAAAAGCCCATTCACATTTTCATTTCACAAAGATGGGGATTTATTAAATAGCTTAAAAAGTATATGATAAACTAAACATGCTATGCTTCTGCAGTTAGTTTATAGTTTGTGATTGCAATTTTAATGTTTCGCCAGCAGATTTAGGCTTCATGACATATTCAACTTTCATCGGATCTGCAATTTGGATTAGCTTAACTTCAGGTTCAGTAATAGGTACTTTTTAAATTCTGTAAACAAGGCCGCTGTTATCAATAATAGAAATAGATTTTTCATAGGATATGATTTTGCACTAGTTAATTGTAAAAATAGTAATTAATATGAAACTATAATATTAGTTGTTTTTTACTTTTCGTATCGGCCTAATTAGGAGAGGTTTAGCTGTTAATTGTCTATTATGAACTCTTTTTAAGAATATTAATGGTAAAATCCGATTTTTTGAGCCAATTTATGGGTGTATTTCTTTTTCTTCTTTAGAATAACAACAAATTTTTACTGAATAATTGTTGTATTTAAAGGAAAGTGGTTAAATCTTCCTATTTTTTGGGTAATAGATCAATTTTCTATGGGTTAAAATATATATTTAGCCCCTCAATATTAATTTATTACCTAAATCACAAAAAATGCAGAAACTTTTACAAAGTTTGTTCATCTTGATTTTTATTGCAGGCTCTGCTTTAGCTCAAGAAAGGACTATTACCGGAACCGTTATTTCTAAGGATGACGGACAACCAATTCCAAGTGTGGGAATTATCGTAAATGGTACTAAAAGTAGTACTCAAACCGCAGTAAATGGTACTTACTCTATTAAAGTGTCGAACGCAAATGCGGTTTTATCATTTAGCTATGTTGGTTACAAAACACAGGCAATTACAGTAGGCACAAGAACTACAATTAACGTTACCCTTTTAGGTGATGAAAACCAATTAAACGAAGTACTGGTTGTAGCCTACGGAAAAGTAAACAAAAGTACTTTTACAGGATCTACTGCGCAGATAAACAATGCAGAATTTGCGAAAAGGCCAATTACCAACGTCTTAAATGCAATCGCTGGATCTGCTCCTGGTATACAGGCTTCAAGCGCTAGTGGTGCTCCAGGTACTTCACCTTCTATCAGGATCAGGGGGTTTGGTTCAATTAACGCGTCTAATGACGCACTTTTTGTAGTAGATGGAGCGGTTTATAATGGGGATATTTCCAATATTGATCCAGATGACGTGGCTTCTGTTTCCTTGTTAAAAGATGCATCAACTGCAGCTTTATATGGTTCTAGAGGTGGTAACGGAGTAGTAATGATTACTACAAAAAAAGGAAGAAGTGGTAAAGATGCTTTACAATTCAAGGCAAGTGTTGGTTTAGTTAGCAGAGGTTTACCTGAATATGAGCGTGTAAATGCACAGCAATATTATCCGTTAATGTGGGAAACATACAGAAATACAATGCAGTATGGTTCATTAAAAATCCCTCGTGATGTGGCAAATAGCATTGCATCAGGTCTTACGACTAGTTATGGTAACAATACTTATTCTGGTATTAAAAGTCAGCTGGGATACAACCCGTTCAATGTTGCAGATAATGCTATAGTTGGTACTGATGGAACGCTTAATCCAAATGCAAGCTTGTTATATGGGGATGATTTAGATTGGGCTGATCAAGCTGCACAAGGTGGCAAGAAAAGACAAAACTATTCGTTGTCTTATTCTGGCGGTGGTGAAAAAAATGATTATTTCACTTCAGTTGGTTATACTAACGAAGAAGGTTATTTAATTAAATCTACACTAAAACGTTATAACGGAAGGATCAATGTGAACAGCAGACCAACCAAGTGGTTTAATACTGGTTTTAACCTTGCTGGAAACTATTCAACTTCCCAGTTTGCGAATGTTGATGCTGATAGCCAGACGGCTTCGATTAATCCTTTCTTCATTTCAAGATTTATGGGGCCAATCTACCCTGTTCATTTACATGATGCAACAACTGGTGCCTTAGTACTTGACGGTACCGGACAGCCGCAATATGATATCGGTGCTTTGCGTCCTTTCGTATCAGGAAGAAATGCTATTTTCGAAAATTTAAATGATACGCAGACAGCTGCTAAAGGTGCTTTAAATGGTAGAGGTTACGCTACTTTTAATATCCTTCCAGGATTAAAAGCGACTACAAATATCAGTTTTGATTTCCAGGATATCCAGGAAAGAATGTATGATAACCCTCTTGTAGGTGATGGTTCTCCAAGCGGAAGAGCTTATCAGTATTCTTACCGTACTACTTCGTATACGTTCTCACAAATGTTGGATTACACGAAAAAAATTGGAAAACACAATTTTAATATTATTGGCGGACACGAAAATTATAGTTACAAATACAATTACCTTACAGGTAGCCGCAGTGGCCAGATTGTGGATGGTATTACTGAATTAGTGAATTTCGCTACTATTCTAAATACTAATTCTTACGAGCGTAATGCAACTATCGACAGTTACCTGTCTCGTTTAAGCTATGATTTTGATGGTAAGTATTTGTTAAGTGCAAGTTTAAGAAGAGATGGAAACTCGAAATTCGGTCCTGAAGTAAGATGGGCAAATTTCTGGTCTTTAGGTGCAGGATGGAATATCAACAAGGAGTCTTTCTTTAAAGTGGATTGGGTTGACCAATTAAAATTACGTGGATCGTATGGTGTTTTAGGTAATGACGGCGGACTTGGATACTATCCTTACCAGGCATTATATAATTTAGGAAGAAATAACCAGAATGAAGCAGGATTTGTACAAGGTGCGTTAGAAAATTCGGACTTAACTTGGGAAACTTCTAAAAACTTTGATACGGGTATCGATTTCAGTGTGCTTAAAGGCCGTTTAAGTGGTAGTGTTGAGTATTTCAACAGAGCAACCAGCGGACTAATCTTTGCTGTTCAACAGCCGCTTTCTAATGGTGGTACTTACAACAATGGTAATTTTGAGATTAATACCAATATTGGATCACTTTATAATAGAGGGGTGGAATTATCAGTTACTGGCCAGGTAGTAAAAAGTAAAGACTTTACGTACAGTGCTACGTTAAACTTAACACGTTTCAAAAACCAGATTACAAAGATGCCAGTTGGCCAGCCTTTAATTCAAGATGGAACAAAAGCTTACAGTGTAGGTCATTCTATCTATGATTTCTACCTGCGCGAATTTTATGGTGTTGATCCTGATAATGGAAATGCACTATACAAAACCAACAACTTGTCTGCCAATGCACGTGTAATTGGTCAGGATACTGTAACAACTGTCCTTGCTGAAGCAAACTACCGTTACACAGGCGACAGCTCTATTCCTGATTTATATGGATCGATGCTGCATAGCTTTAGCTATAAAAACTTCACGTTAGGTGTTAACTTCACTTTCCAGACTGGTGGTAAAGTTTACGACAGTGCTTATGCTTCTTTAATGCACGGCGGAACTTATGGAACAGCAATGTCTGTTGACGCACTAAATCGTTGGCAGAATCCAGGTGACATCACTGATGTGCCTCGTCTTGATAATGGTCAGGTTCCAAACTTTGCTGGTGGAAGTACACGCTGGTTAACTAGTGCTACTTATTTCCAGCTAAACAATGTTACGCTGAATTACAACCTGCCTAAAACATGGATGGAGAGTATCGGTGCAGAAAGAGCTAGTATCTATGTGAGTGGCGACAATCTTGCAATTGCTGCTAAACGCAAAGGAATGGGTGCGTCTACATCGTTTAACGGTACAGTAGGTAATAACTACAACTTCAGCCGTATCATTTCATTAGGTGCGACTGTTAATTTTTAGTATTAAAACTTTTATATAAAAATATATGAAAAAGATATTTAGTAAGGTAATTCTGGCTTTTGCATTTGCTGTAGCCTTTACGTCTTGTAAGAAAGATTACCTTGATACAACTCCAACAGAGCAAGTTGCTCCATCTACAGCTTTCAGCACTACAACAAATGGCTGGGCTGCACTAAATGGTATCCACAGGATTATGTACTCACAGATCTTTGGTGTGCAGGCACAAGGCGGACAGAGCGGTAACATGCTTTATATGGATGTTTTGGGTGAAGACATGGTATTCAATACTTCAGCAAGCACCTGGTTGCTGAGCGACTACAAGTGGATACAGCATAGAAACACACCAAGTAGTATACTTTATTACCATTATCAGTTCTACTATGTGATTATTGGTAATGCCAACATGATTATTGCAAATATTGATGCTGCTACTGGTTCTGATGCGGATAAAAAAGTGATTAAAGGGCAAGCTTTAGCTTACCGTGCATGGGCTTACTATCAGATGGTACAGTTATTTGGAGAGCGCTATATAGCTGGTACGCCAAATAGTTCATTAGCAGTGCCGTTGGTTTTACAACCGAGTACGACTGCTACACCAAGAAGTACAGTTGCGGAAGTTTATGCGCAAATTAATGCGGATATCGATCAGGCAATTGCTAATCTTACAGGATATGGCCGTGCAAATAAATCACATTTAAACGTGAATGTTGCCCAAGGTATAAAAGCACGTATTGCGCTTACACAACAAAACTGGGCAGTGGCTGCACAGCTAGCGAAAGAAGCAAGGGCTGGTTTCACGTTGATGACGAACGCACAGTATTTAGGTGGTTTTAATGACTACATGAATAATGAGTGGATATGGGCTTCAAGAATCCAAGCAGATCAAACTAGTTTCTTTTACTCTTTCTTCGCTTATATGTCTGCTAACTACAGTACTGGTGTGACTCGTTCTAGTCCAAAGTCTATTAACTCTGCGCTGTACAATAAAATATCTGCTACAGATGTACGCAAAAAATTATGGGACCCGACTGGTAAGAATACTGCAGAGTTCCCGATTCCAACTTCAGGTTCTTCAAGATTTACATACATCAGTAATAAGTTCAGAGTTGCAGATGTAAACTTAAGTATCGGTGATGTTCCTTACATGAGAGCAGCCGAATTATACTTAATCGAAGCAGAAGCCTTGGCAAGAAGTGGTAACGATGCTGGTGCTGCTGCGGCCCTTTATACGCTTGCGGTGAATAGAGATACCAAATATGTTTTATCAAGTAACACAGGTACAGCACTGATAGATGAGATCATGGTACAAAGAAGAGTTGAGCTTTGGGGCGAAGGTTTCCGTTTTTACGATTTAAAACGTACAAATGTAGCATTGGATAGAACTGGTGCTAACCACAATGCTTCTTTCACTAATGGTGTATTATCTGTTCCTGCAAGTGATATCAGATGGCAGTTCCTGATCCCACAAGATGAGATCAATAATACAAATGGTGTAGTGGTACAAAATCCACAATAACAATAGAGTATAAGTCTAATATTGACTTACACATATGAAACCTTCCGGTAATTCCGGAAGGTTTTTTTTTGGAGCAATTATGCATTAGTGGTATAGGCGATAGTTGCGAAATTATGATCTATTAGGTAAGCATAGTCGAAAATTGGATATTGATGCTAGGTTGCTAAAATGAGCTGCAGCCATTCAGATATCGAATTGATGCCTCATTAATGAGCACATATAAAATATAAGAAGGATTAATTTGGTTTTTAAACCCCGATATTTGCCCCTATGAAAGCACTTCCTGAAGAACTTGCCAGCTTATTAAATTATAGCCAGTCGCTTGCCAACTTATTGTTAGCAGACCAGGGAGAGTTTTATCCTTTTGGTGCTTATATCAATAGCAATAATGTAATTACCCAGCGTTTGTTTCCTGATGGAGATGATTATCCGTTAAGTACAGCATTGATTCAGATTATTAAGCACGATTTTGAACAGCAGCTAGCTGCGGGAATAATTAAGGCAACAGCAATCACTTACCATGCAAAGGTGACTAATGACCGTTTCACCGAACCGACAGATGTAATTATTGTCAGGCTCAATATGCCCTCCCTTAGTGCTGCTATACTTTACTATTTGCCGTATCAGCTGACTGAAAAGGGGGTAGAGTATACCACAGGTTGGACGGCAGTAGAATAAAATAATTACTTGATTTTGGCGAGGTGATCTTCAATTTCAAAATCGAGGTTTTCTACGGTGACATCGCTGACCAATATCTTGCCTTTTTTATCGGCGAGTAGCATATAGGGTATTCTTAGGTTACTAAATGCTTTTGCATTTGGCGAGCCCGCGCCCTGGAGGTCGGAAAACTGGGGCCAGCTCAATTGATCGTCCCTAATCACATCCGTCCACCATTTCTCGTTGTTGTCATAAGAAATACCAATAAATTCTACTCCTTTATCTTTATATTTTTTATAAAGTTCCACAAGCTGCGGATTTTCCCGCCGCACTTTGGTATCGTAGGTTGTCCAGCAAATCATAACATTGATTCTCTTTAAGAATTTATCGGGGTCCCATGCTTCTCCCGCCGTATTAGTGCCTTCGATTACCGGGATATTGCTGCCTTCCATCATCCGTTTGGCTATATTGATTTCTGCAAATAGCTTTTTACCAGCTTTGCTATTTTTTATGTCTTTATCGAGGCTGTCAAAAATAGCAGCATAGGTTAGTGCTTCCGTTTCTATTTGTCCGAATTGGTCCAGCAAGAAGGGGGTATGTATGGAACCCGGATATTTCTTTGCAAAAGCACGGACCACATCCAGGTAGGAAGTCTGACTTTTATTAACCCAGGCACCCATTATCTTCGCTTTTTCATTCACGTTTTCGCGGGTAGAGTTATCAAATTCTATTTCTGATTTTTCCAGACTATCAGTAATACTTTTATTGATAGCTTTTTTGATTTTGTAAAACTCAATAAATTCTTTTCCTTCTTCACCAGGGCTGCTATTTATAGGGTAATCTGATTTTTCATTGGCATCAGTAGTTAGATCATAATTTCCTTTTTTAAGATAAACCCAATAGTCGTAGTCTCTTGCTCCCCCAGAAATTCTAAGTATAGCATAGCCCGGGTCAGTCAGGTTTAGTTGTAACTGCTGATCTCCGTTATTAATGTTATCCAGCGTTATCGGTTTGTTAGTTTTAGGATCATAAATTCCTATAACAGAATTTGCACCATAATTTTTTGAGTGAATCGTAAATACTGCCTTGCCTTCGTTGCAGCCATATAGTGATAAAAATAAAATCAAAAAATAATAATGGTTTTTCATACTGGAGGAATAGGATAGTACAATATAACGAAAGATTTAGTTATACAGCTTTTTCTGTTAAATAATTTTAAACCAATTGATTATTATATCAGATTCAAGGTTGTTGCTAATCGGGTTTTTCAAGTATTTATCTACCTTTGAAGCCTGTAAATTAATGATTGATTAAAGTCATTACCGGTTTATATCAGCAACTAATTTGAGGTGAACCGATATTAACGTTAATCAATTAGTTGGGTAAAAACTGATTAGCTGTTAGTGTAGAAAACTGGCCAGCTATTTATAATAAAATTTTACTGGCTATTAAAGGAGAAGAGCAAAGGGAAGAATGGAAAATATTAAATATAGAGACGCGGTTAAGGGCGACTTAAACAGTATTGTCAGGATTTACAATTCGACTGTTGCATCACGATTAGTTACTGCAGATACAGAGCCGGTAAGTGTGGAGAGCAAGGTGAAATGGTTTGAAGATCACAACCCTGCTAAACGTCCGATTTGGGTAGTGGAAAATGAAAAAGATGGTGTGATAGGATGGGTGAGTTTTAAATCATTTTACGGGCGCCCTGCATATGATGGGACAGTAGAAATCAGTATTTACCTGGATGAAAACCAGCGTGGAAAAGGATTAGGGAAAGCGGTTTTATTACATGCAATCGAAAAATCACATTTGTTAGGTATTAAAACAATATTAGGATTTATATTCTCACACAATGAGCCGAGTTTAAAATTATTCCGGCATTTTGGGTTTGAGGACTGGGCGAATCTGCCTAATATTGCGCAGCTGGATGAGCAAGAAAGAAGCCTGACCATTGTTGGTAAACGTGTAGGTTGATGCGCACAAAGCGGGCAGTTATTCTAATTTAATTCAAGAGCTGTATAGATTGCTTAAACGAAGCGATCTGTATTTTCGAAGATAAAATGGAGTAAGGTCGTCTCTGCTTTCTTTTGTAACAATATATTCCGTTTTTAATCAAAGGTTTAACTAAAAACTATTGATTATGAAATGGACATTCCCCTTTAAAAAGAAAGCAGAAACCAGCAAACCTCAGATCTCTAAGAAAAAGGAGTGGTTTAATGCCGTATTATTTGCTTTAGTTGCGGCCACCTTTATCCGTGGATTATTGTTTTCCGCTTATGCGATTCCTTCTGGTTCAATGGAAGGAACATTATTAACTGGCGATTATTTATTTGTAAGTAAGATCAGTTATGGTCCGCGTATGCCTTTAACACCTGTTCAAAATCCTTTTTTGGAATCGACCATCACAAAGTATAATATCAAAACTTATTGGGATGGAATCAAATTACCCTACTTCCGCTTACCTAGTTTATCAGTAATTAAAAAGGGGGATATTGTAGTTTTTAACAAACCAGAAGAAGCCGATCCATCTTACGACCGGCCAGTTGATGTAAGAACAAATCTCATCAAACGTTGTCAGGCTACTCCGGGAGATGTACTCACAATTGTAAATGGACAAGTATATGTGAATGGCAAAGCAGCTGTTAATCCAGAGCAATCTGAAACATCTTATACTGTAATTACCGATGGCAATACTATCAATCCACAATTGTTTGATGATTTAGCGATAGAAGTTTTACAGCAAAGTGATCTTACTACCTATATAATGAATATCCCCAATACATCTTTAGCGGCGTTTAAAGGTTATTCTTTTATAAAAAGTGTAGTTCCGGAGGTCGCACATGCAGGTAGCTACGATGAACAAATATTCCCTCATCATAAGTATTTTAAATGGAACCTGGATAACGTAGGACCGCTTACCATGCCCAAAAGGGGAATGACTATACAGCTGAATGAATCTAATAGGATCTTGTACCGCAGGGCTATTGAATTATACGAGCATAATACAGTTGCCCTGAATGGAAAAGATATAATTATCAATGGTAAAAAAGCAGATAGCTATACATTTAAAATGAACTATTATTGGATGATGGGCGATAACCGTCATAACTCACTGGATTCCCGTTTTTGGGGTTATGTGCCGGAAGACCATGTGATCGGAAAAGCAATGATTACCTGGATGAGTATAGACTCCGCCGCTAACCTGATGAATAAAGTAAGGTGGAACCGTATTTTAAAACCTATTCGTTAAGAGGTAGTGTTCTTGTCTGTTCAGTGTGTTACCCATTTGCAGAAATTTGCTCTTCTTCTTTTAGTAATGTCTCGAGTTTAGCAACCAATGGACGAAGGATGCTATCAACGGCCATTTTGTTGATGATATAAACAACCACACTGATAAAGAGCAGCATTCCGTAGTGTAAAAGGAGTTTGCCGGTCGTGTGATCAAGACCAAAAAGGAATAGCGCCATACCAATTGCCAGGGGTAAAATATACCAGTAGATAACTGTGCTGAGTAGTTTTACCTCTTTTTTAAGGTAACTAAGATGCTGATATAGGTAGGGTACAGGAGGAAGGGTGATATCTGCCACAGTTTTATCTTTTTTATTCCTTAATAGTACGATGATGATAATTGCGGCTAGAACATTAATAAATGCGCCTATTTTAGAATACATGTTTGATGCCAGGAACCCAATAGGAAGGAAAAAAAGCACTAAAAAGATTGCAGCTGCAATTTCTCTACGGTTTCTTCTGCGCACGGTCTTTTTTAATGCATCAATTTCACTTATTGTAGTAGATAGGATATTTTCAATCTGCAGCGGGGCTTTCATTTTCTGCCATGCGCCTTGTAAAAATTGATCGTTCATAGTCATGGTTTTAAGCAGGTAAATAATTTTTGTTTAATCCGTTTCATGCGTACTGCAATATTATTTTCTGTGAGCCCGGTAACTTCTCCTATTTCGCGGTAAGACTGGCTTTCGAGAAAAAGCAGGACGATAGATTTATCTATGTCATTTAATTGCTGGATACAATGGAAGAGCTCCTTATATTCCGGATCATAGCCCTGTTCTTGTGGATCAGGCATATCTAGCGTTGTAATATCTGTTTTTATAAATACAGATTTTCTTTTGTCGTAACTAAACTTGGCGCGCATACAAACATTCAATGCAATACGGAATACCCACGAGTTGATAGACGACTGGTTCCTGAAACCCGGTAGAGATTTCCATAGCTGCAGCATAACTTCCTGGAACAGGTCTTCCGTGTCCACAAAATTTGTCGAATACGTTCGGCAGATTCGGTAGATCCGGTCCTTGTTATCATTCGCTATTTTACTAAATAGTGCTTTCACCTTGGGTTCAGATTAATGAGGTCTTCTATAAGTATTAGTTACATGAGGCTGGGAAATATGACAGGATTAAAAAAAAATATTTATAACTCCTTGTTAACTGGAATTATTGCAGCAATGGGATACGCCTTTTCGACAGAAATAAGCAATGCGCTTATGGATGATGTGGATAGACTAACAAGTTATCCACATTATGTTAATATCTTGTTAGTCTATCCATAGATAACCGTGACTTTGTATGGAATCTTATTTTATGACCGATGCAGGCGGTGGAGGGATAATTTTAAATTGTGGTGTTCCTTTAAATACCATACCAGCTCCTTTTGCTCCGGTTGACCCTACTGCCCCATCCTTTGCAGCTGTATTTGTATCTCCTTGTATCCTGTTACCACTAAAAATACTGGTTCCTTCGATTGTATACGTGGTACTTGCATCGATAACATGTGTTATTTTGTCGGACACAACTTGGGTTTTTGTGGAGTTTGTCTGATAAGTAACATCTTTATATCCTGATCCATTGATACGGGTTGTTACCGTTGGTCTGCTCGTTAAAATATAACCCTCATCAGATTGTTTTGCAGCACTAACCACAACAGTCTTATTTTTTTTCTCTGTAGAGGGGTCGCTATAAATCAAATCATTTTGACCGTCCTTTCTTACAGGTGGGGCAGGAGGCGCTGCCGGTTTTTTTGGAAGCGGGAATTTAACTTGCGGTGGTGCTGGAGGAGGATTTTTAGGAAGTGGGAATTTTACCATTGGCGGAGCTGCTGGTGGAGCCACTGGGGGAGGGGGTGGTGCCTGTGGTGAATAGACTTTGCTGTTTAATAACTTAACTTTTGATCCGGTAAACTCTACCGCGCCATATTTAGCATTATTGCCATATTTTTTTACCGCAGCAGCCGGAGATAGTTCTTTTTTCGTATCGAAATCCCCAATTCCCCAAACTTTCGTGGTCGATGTAGCACGTCCGTTTATGTAAACAGCTCTTTTATCGACCGTATTCATTTCCTCTGAGACACCCTTACCAGAAAAAGCAATTCTAAGATAGAATATATTTGCAGGGTCTTTTACATCTTTTGATGATTTGTTTTTGGCAGTTTCTTGTAAGGTTTTTGGCATTATTCTGCTCTTTTGCGGTAACAGATCAAAAAGAATATATTCTTTTGAAAAAGCTATTGTTGAGGTTAACAGCAAGCCAAGTCCTAACGGGATTAATAACAGGAGCCTAAACTTTGTTAGTCCTCCTGATTTTTCTTTGTTTAACATTTCTATCCTCCTTTTAATTAGTGAATGATTAAATATTTGATTAGACAATTTATTGGGAATTACCCCGAAAGAATTTTCAATGATAAAAAGCGCATAATCATGCTTCTGGATGCTTATTGAAGTAGTCAGCTCGTCAGCTATATATTCATGCACTAGTTTTATATCTTCTTTCATGAAATACGTAATTGGATTAAACCACGAGATGATTTGTACCAATTCAAAGAAGATTACATCTACCGTATGGTTCTGGTTAATATGCACCATTTCGTGCTCCAGTACTGTCTCTTTGCGGTTTAAATTAGGATTGATAAATAAGATATTAAAAAATGAAAATGCAGTATGGGTGCCTTCTAGTTCTACATAGATCACCTTAGCCGTTTTTTTCCTTTTAGCGGTAAAGAAAATGTGAAAGATTCGGGCCATACTAATTATCATTTTTAGCAGAAAACCCGCTGCAATTAATGCGTAAATCACAAAACAGAGCGTCGAAAGCTCAAAGCTATGAGCAGCGGCGGCGGGTAGCTGTGTTGCCGGGGCGGCAATACCGGTTGCAGGTACGGCTGTTAATGGTATCGCGGCGACAGCTGACTGTGCAAATGGGAAAAAACTGTTGAGATAGCCCACTTGGAAAAAGGGTAAGGCGAAGGAAATAAATGTTGAAATAATCAGGTAGTACCTGTTAATTGAATAAAAGGTTTCCTGGTGTAAAAATAATCTGTAAAAAGCATAAAATACAGCGAGGTAAAGGTTAGCTTCCAATAAATAATATAACCAATTCATGATTTCTTGTTTTTAAGATCTTCGGCCATTTTTATTAATTCGTCCAGTTTTTCCACATCCATGTTTTTTTCCTTAACCAAAAAAGAAACAAGGCTTTGATAAGAGTTTTCAAAGTAATTGGTCATCACCTTATCAAATGCAAAGTGTTTATATTGTTCTTCCGTTACCAATGGAAAATAGATGTAGGTGTTACCAATTGCTTTATGGTCTATAAACCCCTTTCCCTCTAATACCCGGATTACGGTAGAAACTGTGTTGTATGCTGGCTTGGGCGGTTGTATCTTATCTATTACATCTTTCACTAATCCCTCTTTTATCTCCCACAAAATCAGCATAATCTGTTCCTCGGCTTTTGTTAATTCTCTCATAATTATATCGCTTATTTAAATTTACAACTATTTTTATAGTTTACAAACTATAAAAATAGTTTGTTTGTAAATAATTGTAAATCAACAGTATAATTTTTGATAGATGGGCTGTTTTGTTATGGTTACCTTGTTGTAAGGTTAATTATAGAAGAAGTTTAGTTGATCTATTATTGCGAGGTGGCAGCATATGATTACGTTGCAAAGATAAAATGGGAGAAAACGCGTTCACCATTCGCTGTTTGTATCAAATCCAAATAAATATATATTTGCAGGACAATTAATTACCGGTTTTTTCATCCATCCCCAGTTTACTTTATACGATCCCAATGACTAAAAATTTTAAAAACGCGGTAAGACAAATACATTTATGGCTTGGGATTGGTACAGGACTGATCGTTGTAATTATCAGCTTGACGGGTTGTGTATATGTCTTTGAAAAAGAAATCAGGGAATTTGTACAGCAAGATTATAATGAGGTTGATATAGCGCATAAAAGTTTTGTTGGTCTACATAGCATCCTGCGTAATTTTGAAAAGGTAGCACCAAAGGAAACGCTGACTGCGGTAAGGATAATCAATGATAAACCTAATGCTACAGTTGCTATTACAACTATAAAGGATCATGTTTACTTTTTTAATCCTTATAATGCAAGCCTGGTCAAGCAGTCAGGTTTAGACTGGCTAAATACTGCAGAAGAAATCCATACTTCATTACTGCTAGACGAACCGGGTAAATTCATCATTCGCTGGTCGGTCGTTATTTTCGTGATCATCCTGATTAGCGGGATCATTTTATGGTTCCCGAACCAAATGCGGTTACTCAAACAATCGGTCACCATAAAATGGAACGCATCTTTCAAACGGGTTAACTATGATTTGCATAATGTGCTTGGGTTCTATTCTTCGGGCATATTATTGGTTATCGCGTTATCCGGACTTTACTTTGCTTTTAAAGAAGTAAAGACTGCGACTTCATTTATTGCCGGCTCCAGGCTATCTAAGCCTATAGAAGCAGATTTGCTAAAGCTTCCTGTTTCAAATGATGTTCCTGTACGTTACGATCAATTGTATAGCAGGACAATGGCAAAGTTTCCTGGTGCTATAGAAAGCAGGATATCAGTCAGGAAAACCGGTGAAATCCGCTTACGGCTGGTTTATCCAAAAATATGGGCTAAAAATCAGAACACTTTTTTCTTTGACCCGCATAGCGGGAAGATGTTAAATTATAAATTATATAAAGATAATACGCGTGCTGACGTAGTAGAGGCTACAAATTATGATCTGCATACCGGGCAGTTGTTCGGGTTGTTTGGCAAAGTAGTAGCTTGTATTGTAAGCCTTATATCTGCCAGTTTACCGATAACGGGTTTCATCATTTGGTGGAAGAAACAAAAGAAAGGCAAGAAAAAAAAGATGGTTAAAGCGTAATTTTTAATTCGCGCTGGCTGCCGGTCGCTCCTATGTTCGGTTTCCTAACCCTGTTTTAATATGATTTTATTTCTCCTTCATTTATTTGTGTAAATGATCAAAAATTTTCAATTCCTTAACACAACTCGCTAAAACGGATTACTTAACCAGTTTATTGTGTTCAATACTTTATAATTACATATTTCAGGTTCAACATTATAATAATATAGTCAGAATACTTTTGCATGACAATATTAAAATGATGCTCATGAAAAAAAACTTACTCAATGTATTTAGGATGCTATTTACACTGGTATTACTGCTTTCTGTTACCGGCAATTTATTTGCGCAGCGGATGCAGGTTACCGGTACGGTCACAGATGAATCCAATTCAACTATTCCCGGAGCCAGTGTAATGATTAAAGGAACTAATGTTGGTGTTTCTACACAAACAAATGGAACATTTAACATTTCAGTTCAAAAAGGACAAACGCTTGTATTCAGATCTGTAGGCTATGCAGCACAGGAAATCACGATCGGTACACAAACAGCACTCTCAGTAAAATTAATAAATGATTCTCAAACCTTAGGCGAGGTAGTAGTTACTGCACTGGGTATTAGAAAAGATGTAAGGAAAATTGGTTACGCCACGCAAGAAGTTAAAGGTGCAGACCTGGTAAAAGCCCGTGAACCAAATGCCATCAATTCTCTTGTTGGTAAAGTTGCCGGTTTAACTGTTGGTGGAAGCGCAGAGATGCTTGGTCGCCCGCAGTTAGTTTTACGTGGGAGTACCGATCTTTTATTTGTGGTAGATGGCGTACCAGTAAATTCTGATACCTGGAATATCAGTGCCGATGATATCGAAACTTATACCGTATTGAAAGGCCCTAACGCCGCGGCACTTTATGGATCAAGAGGGCAGAATGGTGCTATCCTGGTTACTACTAAAAAAGGGTCAAAAGATGAACGTGGTTTTACGGTTGATTTTAACAGCAGCACGATGATAGAAAGCGGATTTGTAGCCTTACCAGAAACCCAGACACAATATGGTTATGGAAATGATTACAAATATGCTTATGGTAATGATTTATACGATCTGGACGGAAGTTATAGAAGAACAAATATCTGGGGACCAAAATTTGATGGTCAGGGTGTAGCTCAATATAATAGTCCGCTTGATGCAGCGGGTAAACGTACATTAACACCATGGACCGCTAAAGGGGTAGACAATTTTGAGAACTTTATGGAAACAGGTATCCTGTCTACCAATAACGTTTCTGTTGGTGCTTCTGGTGAAAAATATGATATGCGCGCTTCTGTTACGCATACTTATCAAAAAGGGATGTCGCCCAATACAAAATTGAACATTGATAACTTTGCACTATCCGCGGGTTATAAGTTCAGTGATAAATTTCGCATTGATGGAAGCTTAAATTTAAACTCACAGTATACACCGAATATCCCTGACGTATCTTACGGACCTAACAGTTATGTTTACCAGTTTAAGGTTTATGGATCTGCAAATTGGGCATTGGATGAAGTGGCAGATTACTGGGGTGGTGACCGCGGTAAGAAAGACCTGGTACAAAATTTTGTGGAGTACGGGCGACATAACAATCCATACTTTACTGCAAATGAGTGGTTGCACAGCCATAACAAAACAGATATTAACGGGTATGCAAAAATTAGTTATAAAGTTAATGATCACTTAAATTTCCAGGCACGTACACAAATTACTACCTGGAACCAGCTGCGTACCGAAAGCGTACCACCGTCTACCAACTTAAACCAGTATGTTAATGATTATTACTTTAACAAAACTGGTGGTATCTATAATATCTGGTATGGTAATTACAGAGAAGATCACCGTAATTTAATGGAGCACAACCATGATATTTTAGTGAACTTTAATCAGAAAGTGGGTGATTTCTTAGCTATCTCTGGTTCTGCAGGCGGTAACTTAAGAACGTTTGAGTATAGCTCTAACTGGGCAACTACTTTTGCTTTGACCGTCCCTAAAGTTTATACGTTTGCCAACTCGCGCGGACCGATCAAGTCTTATACTTTTGATTCTAAAATGCAGGTAGTAAGTGGTTATTATACCTTAGATTTTGGAATTAAAAACTGGTTAAACATTAATACAACTGGTCGTGTAGATAATTTATCTACTCTGCCAGACGGTAACAATACTTTCTTCTACCCTTCGGTATCGGTAAGTTCTGTACTTACAGACTATGCAAAATTGCCTGATTTTATTTCCTTCTTAAAACTTCGCGGTTCATTTGCAGATGTAAGGGGTGGATTAACAAACCCTACTATCGGATCTTCTTACCAGGCGGTTACAGGCAGCACAGTTGGGTCGCTTCTTGGCGGAGGTACTTACGGTGGTTACGGTACAGAGCTGCTGTCATCTTATGACGGTCCGTCTTATGATAATCAGAATGCGTATAGTGTTACTACTTATTATAACAATACTTCGTCGGTAGATTTCTCCAAGAATATTGCCAGCAGTTCAATTAAGCCTTTCAATGTAAAGTCTTATGAGGCAGGTGCTGATATCAAATTCTTAAAAAACAGGTTAGGAGCAGAATTCACTTACTTCACTTCCATCAACGGGCCTATCATTTATCAATTGGCAGTAGCACCTTCTACGGGATATTCTACCCAAAGTGTGAATGCAATTACCTCTAAGAAAAAAGGATGGGAACTTTCCCTGAATGGTACACCGGTAAGAACGAGCAACGGCTTCTCATGGGATGTTATGCTAAACGTTTCTACATTTAAAGAAACTTTAAAAGAAATATATGACGGGGTAACATCATTACCCATCAATAACCACAATTACCAGGTTGGTGAGCGGTTAGATGGTTTTTACGGACGTGCTTATGTACGTTCTCCAGACGGGCAGATTATCCATGATGCAAGCGGTTTGCCATTAGCGCAGCAAGCTGGTATCAATAATAACCAGTTACTTGGTTATGCAAACCCTGACTTTGTGTTTGGTATCAATAACAGGTTCACTTATAAAAATATCAGCTTCAGTTTCCAATGGGACGGACGTACAGGTGGTAAGATCTTCGATTATGTATATGCGCAGATGTTTAATGCGGGAAATGCAATAGAATTGGTTGAAGGACAATATGGTGCTGCGCGCTTAAAAGAATGGCAAAGTACTAACGGGGGTACAGTTACAGCAACCGGTGCGATGATTGGTAATGGTGTAGTGATTACTTCGGGTACGCCGCATTATACAAATGGAAAAATCGATAACTACAATGAGCTTACTTTTGCACCTAATAGCAAAGAGGTAACGTTGAGAAGTTATGTGCAAAACGGGGTATATGGTTTGTTTGATGAACCGTTTATGGTTAACCGTTCCTATTTGAAATTACGTGAGGTGGTTATCGGATTTTCTCTTCCTAAAAAATACCTGGCTAAAACGTTTATCAGATCGGCTACATTTTCACTGGTTGGTCGTAACCTGCTTTATTTTGCAGAACGTAAAGATATCGACCTGGACCAGTATGCATCAGGGTTTAACCTGACAAATAGAACTTTAAGCGGTAAGCAGTCTGATTTACAGAGTTCTACTGCACGCCGTTATGGTTTTAATATTAACATAGGCTTTTAATTATCACCCTGTTTGAAAATCAAAATATGAAATCATATATTTTAAAAATAACTGCTGTTTTTACCCTGATGGTAATTTTGAGCAGCTGCGAGAAAGGCGACTTGCTTTCTAATCCAAATGTAGCCAGTGAAAATTCTACGATCCCGGCATCACTGCTATTAAACCACCTGACCTGGAGTTTTTACAGGGGCGGGGGAGTGGTAGATAACGTAGCGAACAGTGTAGCGGAAGAACCATTTGGCCAGGTAATGCGCTGGAACCAGTTTACCACGTCAAATAACTCTTATTACCGCGGCCAAAACTCTTATTCGTTTAGTAACACGGCAACGGCTTACGATGTGTTAAAGTATGTTACTAAAATGGAGAGCCAATCGCTTTCTCAAAACGGCACACCCAATACGGTTTATGGTGCTTTAGGAAAGTTCTTCCGCGCATATAGTTTTATCTGGTTAACACAACGTGTTGGTGATATCCCAATGTCGCAAGCAGGTGATGTAACTATTTTACAGCCCAAATTCGATTCGCAGCACGATGTTTACAAAAACTCTTTGCAGTTGCTGGACGATGCGAATACGTTAATGGGAACGTTGATTACTTCTTTAAATTCGTCAAATGTAGTAGATGGCGATATTTACGGATTAACCTACCTGCAATGGCAAAAGGTGATCAATACTTATAAATTAAGGGTGCTGATCAGTTTGAGTAAACGTGCAGATGATAATGCAGATTTAAACATTAAAACGCAATTTGCAACAATTGTAAACAATCCGGCTAAATATCCGGTTATGACTGGTAACGGTGATAACTTGTCTTTTAAATTCAATGCAACGGTAAACAAGTATATTTATAATCCTGATGAAACATATAACTTGTTTGCAAATATAAGTAAGACTTACCTGGATATTACTACTTCTACTAAAGATCCGCGTACGTTTATTACTTCTACACCTGCACCGGCGCAGGTCACAGCTGGTAAGACAGTTTCTGATTTTAGTGCATATGTAGGTTCAAATATTGCTGAAACACAAGCTACCTTAACTGCTAACGATGCAAAAGGAATGTACTCTTATGTAAACTTCAAAAGGTATTATGCAAATTTCGTTGGTCCCGATCCATGTGTTTTAGTAGGTTATCCGGAACTATGCTTTAATATTGCTGAAGCCATTAACAGGGGATGGTTAGCTGGCTCTGCAGCTACATGGTATACTAACGGGATCAATGCTTCACTAACTTCATATGGATTAACTAATGGACAGAGTTATGCTGTGGGAAACAGGGAAGGGGTTACATTAGGAACAGTAACTATCAACACTGCAGATTTTCTTGCTGCAGTTGCATATAAGGGTGATAATGCTGCAGGTTTAACACAAATCCTTCAGCAGAAATATGTAGCCTTCTTTCAGAACTCTGGATGGGAAGCGTTTTATAACTGGAGACGTACAGGGCTGCCGGCATTTGCCAATAATGGTCCGGGTATAAATCCTGCAGGTACAATCCCTTTAAGATGGCAATACCCGGTTGATGAGCAAAATAATAATGCAGCAAATTATGCTGCGGCTGTTAGCTCTCAATATGGGGGCAGTGACGATGTGAACAAAGTAATGTGGCTTCTAAAATAATTTTAATAGATATGAAAGCAATAATTGTTTCCTTCTTATTTGCAGCACTGGGCGCTCATGCCGCCAGTGCTGCGGTAAATGATACGCTAAGAGCAGTACCGGTAAAAGGTGCAGTAAATTTCCGCGACCTGGGCGGGTATAACACCAAACAAGGTACAAAGGTGAAATGGGGCAAGGTTTTTCGGTCGGGAGAAATCAGCAAATTAACAGATCAGGACCTTGTTGTACTGCAGCAGAAACAAATTGACCATGTGGTGGATTTTAGGAGTGATGATGAGGTAGCAAAGGCAAAAGATCGTTTGCCAGCTGATGCTGATTACATCCAATTGGCTGCCGGCAGTGAAAACCTGGGTAGTTTTATGGCTAACCTGCCTAAATTAACTTCAGGTGATTCATTAATGGTTTCCTTTTATAGTAAAACGTCACATCTTAAGGCTAAGTATAAACCCTTTTTTAAGGATTTGCTGACCATGCCAGATTCTTCGGCATTGTTGTTTCACTGCACTGCAGGTAAAGACAGAACGGGTATTGGAGCAGCAATGCTATTATATGCTTTAGGTGTACCGGATTCTACGATTATGGAAGATTATCTTTTAACAAATGAATACCGTAAGGCAGAAAATGAAAAGATGGTAAAAGGAATGCTAATGGCAGGAATTAAAGAACAGGTTGCAAGGGATCTTGCGAGTGTTAAAAAAGAATACCTGGACGCTGCTAACCAGGCAATCATTAAACAGTACGGTAGCATGGATAAATTCTTAAGCGCTGAGATCGGGCTGTCTTCAGCTAATATCAAAACGTTAAGAAAAAAATATACCAATTAACCTCTCCATATTTAAGTGGTACAAACACAGGGTTTAAAACGCAAGTTTTAAGCCCTGTTTGATTTTCTGGCTTTTCAGCGTCTTAGTTAGCCGGTGCCGTTTCTGTTACCTCTGGCGGGCTGATCAGCGATGTTACTTCAACAACGGCCGTTTTATCTATCTTGATATCTTTAGCGATTTTTTTAGCAAGTTGTTTTGAACCCTTTTCTATTTCTTTATTTAGCTTTTTTGAGTCTTGTCCCAGTTTCTCTGCAATGCCTTTTAATTCTGTAACCAAGCTTAGTTTAATGTCGTTTCTAACCGTTTTTCTAGCTGATTTAACTAGTGATTTGAGTTTCTTTTTTTTCATGGGGAATAATATTGATTTTTTGAAGCCGGTGGGTCTTAACTAGGTATTTACGGTGCTTTTTACACATTGTACGACCCTTTTTCTCAAAAGTAAGTTATCTTAATGTTATTGTAATATTATCTTTATGTTAAGTCTAAGAATAGGCTTAACATAGAATGCCTATATTGTGTTTAATTCCCGTTACGGTTTAGTACAATTTATTGGCAGAGATTTATTTGCACGATTTGTATTTGCAATAATAAGGCAATATTAAGCAATTATTAAATGATGGATTTATAGCTGATATGCTGGAACATACCACGTATATTTGATTTGGTTAAGAAGTTAATTAACCAGGTAGGGCGCTGGCAGGCAGCATGCTGAGGGTTCGACTCCTTCCTCTACAACTATCTAAACAGGGAAACTTATGGATATCGATTACACCATTGTTGCTATTGTTTCACTATTAGTGATCCTTTTAATTGTCTTTCTGATCCGTAGAAATCAGAAAGACAAACAGAAGCTGGAAAAGGAAATTATTGAGGGGGAAATGAATCCTGAAAAGCATAAAGATCCACGTCCTAATTGATGATGCGACCCCGATTCACTACTTAATCTTTCCCTGCTTTACTATCCACTGATCACCTTCACTTCTGTAGGTTTGGTAATCTCTGTTTTGATTTTGCCATTAGCAAGTTTAGTGTGTTTTACTTTAATGAGCCCATATGGCGTAGGGAATGTTCCTTCTGCAAAGGTAAGATCGCCTAAATGAGGCTCTATCTTTACTACTTTACAACCTGGGGCAATAACTGTGATACCTAATACATGTTCAGTTAACCAGGGGGTAGGGCCAGATGCCCAGCCATGAGCGAGGCTATGTCTGAAACCAATATAACAATAGGCGCCGTAAGCACCATGGATATCAATTT